>Ga0065165_1000841_pt1 | contig 40282 bp, 32 predicted proteins | sample AraplaMF_Cvi_mMF_FD_63813 | JGI IMG/M metagenome (GOLD analysis project Ga0065165, IMG submission 63813) | Arabidopsis root microbial communities from the University of North Carolina, USA - plate scrape MF_Cvi_mMF (version 2) (version 3) | ecosystem: Host-associated > Plants > Roots >... | reverse complement strand
CTGGTAATTTGTATAGGTAATGATTTGTCAGCAATACGGTGATCATTGAGCAGGCAATACTCTGGGAAACTTCTGAATTAACAATGGCTTAATATGATAGAAAGAAGTGGATCACACTAAAACGAGAGTAAGGAAAAAGCGATTGCCAGGTAGCGTATCATACACAACGAGCATTTCATCCTGCTTCGCCCGCCATAGCCGCTTCGGCGACAGCGGGTTCATCATGAACATACCCTAATCCTGTTCAAACTGCTTCTCCAACGGCTCCAGCTTCTCCAGGTCAGCAAGAATCTGTTTGTCTAGCGGAGTCTCTTTAATAACGTTGTATTTATCCCAGAAGGCTTTGTTGTAGGGATAGTCCTGGTATTGAAGGCCGTAGTTACGCATACGCTCCGTTGCGCCAATATTGCCGATAGCATTCGTGAGCACATGGTTGATCAAAAGCGACTGCTGAAGTTCGGTCGAGAATTTCAGCGCTTTCGTTTTTTCATCATGCCAGTTCTCACGCGAGGTAACGGTTATATAGTTGAGGTACCAGCGATCGTCGTAACGTTTGAAATCAATAATTTTCTTGTAGCCCAGGTAGCGGCTTACCAGGTTTTTCTTTTTGTCGAGCCGGTCGCCTTCATTACTGGTTTCAAACTCCAGGTGTATTATGGCATAGTCGGTTTTGTCGATATATACCTTGAGCGAGAACTCGTTGCTGTGTGTGATTACGTACACGTCATGGCCGTTGTAATACGAGTCTTTCTGTCGTTCCAGGCCGGAGAAGAACTCTTCGGTTTCGTCGAATTGATGATACCGAATATTGTTGTGCAGCAGCAGATCTTCCAGCAGGTTGCGCTGGTCGAAATAAGCGTTGAACTTATTATCGTACCCAAGGCTTTTACGTACCTCCAGCAGCTTAACACGTTCGCGCAAACGCCCTTTGTTACGGGGCTCTGAATAATTATCGTCGTAAATATTGACGGCCGCCTCCAACAGTGAGATGTATGTGCCGCCTACCTTCTTAATATCGCGGTAGAAGCCATCCAGTCGGAAAGCCTTCATCGGGTAGTTTTGGTCAATCCGCGAGATAGCAATACGCATAAGATCGCCACCCGACAGTGAGTCATTGGCCGTAACGACGACTTCGTTCAATAGAAAGCTGGCCTTGTGTAGCGTAATAACCGGCATCTGCCCATTGACCACAGACCAGACCGGGGCCTCAAAATTCTTATAGCCGAGCATGCTCACTGTAAGAATCTCGTTTTTATAGTCCACCGGAAAGTGGAAATCGAAGTCCCCTTGAGCATTGGTTATCGTGCCGATCGACTTGCCTTTTATGCCCACAGATGCAAACGACAGCGGTTCGCCCGTCTCGCTATCGCGAACCTGCGAAGACAGCGTCATTTGCTGTGCCGTGGCGGAAAAACAGACTATGACCAACAAAAAAAACGGCAAATACCTCATTCGTCGTTAACAATAGGGGTCAAAGATGACCAATAAAGCGGCTACGGGCAAAGGTTTGTAGGATATTCCCATAAAATGAAGATTTACCGGCGTTTACTTTCACCTGGCCGGATTTGTTTCGTTTGCTTACATTTAATGCTCAATTTAGCAAGCTTGAAATTTTTAGAAGACATACCGCGTATCTGGAAAAGGGCCTACCTGCTTTTATGCCTTTGGTACGCATTGAACTATGCCGTGGGCACGTTCATCGAATGGCGTCTGGAAAACCCGAACACGTATATTTTCTGGAATGCACTGTACCTTTTTGAGGTTCTCGCCCTCTTGATCATTGGCATATTTTTTTACTCCAACTGGCTATTCAACTTCAGTGTTTACTTTCAGATTGCCGGGCATTTTGTCGGGGCAATGCTGCATTTCTTGATGATGGGGAGCTTTTCGTATTACCTGGAAGACTACGTAGAGGGCTATGTCGGGCTGGATTTCTGGAAAGCTCACCTGGTTGGCCTTCTTAAATGGGAAGGACTCCATTTTCACGACCAGTACATCATTACAGTAGGCGTTTATTACGTAATCCGCTATTTCCAGGGCCTTCAGCGTGAAGAACAGGAAAAAAGCCAGCTTACACTTAAGAACCGTGAAATGCAGATTTCACTGCTCAAATCGCAGATCAACCCGCATTTCCTCTTCAATACCCTCAATTCAATCAACACCCTGATCGGTTCCAGTAAAGAGCAGGCTCGCAAAGTAATCACCCAGCTGTCCGACATCTTCCGCTACGCGCTCGATTCGCACGGCGACCAGATGGTGAAACTCATCCATGAACTGGATTTTATCGACAGCTTTATCCGAATTCAGCAGGTGCGCTTCGGCGACCGGTTGAAGTTTGTAAAGCAGGTTGATTTCTCCTGCCTCAGCGTAGAAATTCCCCCAATGATCCTCCAACCCCTCGTAGAAAATTCGGTAAAATATGGGATAGCCCCCAAAGACGACGGCGGCACCATTGTACTTACCGTAAAACGTTTTAATAACATGATCTTTTTTGAGGTAAAAGACGATGGCCTTGGTTCAAACGCCGTAAAGGTAATGGACGGCAGCTCCAGCGGTGTAGGCCTCAAAAACACCGACCAACGTCTCAAAAGCATTTTTGGCCCCGACTCCGCCCTGCGCATCCGCTCAAACGAATGGGGATACTCCGTGAGTTTCTTCATTCCGTACGAAGAGAGCGATCAGGCCGCTGGCAACGGAATGGGAGAATTAAAGAGTAAAGCAATGTAAGCCGTTAGCATACACATATTCTTCATTTATTTTTAATCTATACTTTTAAATATGAACATTACCTGTGTTATCGTAGACGATGAAAAATTAGCCCGGGACCTTCTCCAGGAGTATTTGCAACAGATGCCCAACATTCAGGTTATCGGTGAATGTTCGAAAGGAAAGGAAGCTGTAGAATCCATAGACAAGCTAAAACCAGACCTCGTCTTCCTCGATGTCCAGATGCCCGGCATGACTGGCTTCGACGTACTCGATGAAATAACACACGACCCTTACGTTATCTTCTGCACGGCCTACGATCAGTACGCCATCAAAGCGTTTGAGAAAAACGCCGTAGACTATATTCTCAAACCCCTCGATCAGGAACGTTTCAAGCAAGGGGTTGAGCGCGCCATTAACCGTATGAAGGTAGAGCAGAACAACGTAGGCGAACTGCTGAGAAACCTCAAGACCGAGAACCGCACATCATACGACTCACATATCTTCGTACAGAAGTCTGAGAAGCTCCTTAACCTGCCCGTAGACGAAATCGTTTACCTCGAAGCTTCCGGCGATTACACCATACTCACAACCAAGAACGATCAGTTCGTAAGCTCATCCGGTATTGGTAAGCTTGAGGAAATACTCAATCCCGAAATCTTTATCCGCGTACACCGCAGTACCATCATCAACATCAACTCGCTGAAGGAAATTGAAAAACACTTCAACGGTGGTATGGTCGTAAAAATGCAGAACGGCAAGAGCTTCCCCGTAAGCCGCACCTACGCGAAATTAATTCGCAAGAAAGTTGTATAAGTATACGCTAATGCCATACGATATTATAAAGGCCGTCTCCAAGGAGGCGGCCTTTATAATGTAAAGCCATTACTAAAGCCCGCTCAATTCGGATAATGTGAATTGGTAGCGATAATTGTAGAGCAAGGTGCTGTTGAACGAGAGCTTCAGGTGAAAATACATCGGGCCATGATAATTCTCGAAAAATGTATGCGACTTCAAAGTCCTTTCGATAGCAGGAAGAAGATGTGTTCCCCAACCGGTTTTTAAGGTTACGTTTTTGGGTTTGCCCTCGGGCGGTATCGTAAACCGAATCGTTAGTATACGATCACCGGGCGAATAATCGCCAGGATTGTGTTCCATATCTTGAGAAACAGCCCTTTGCAGATCCTCCCGCAAATACATATTGAACTTCTCAACATCGAAACTTTGCTGTACAGTTTTGTGGTCGTCGCTATTCAGGTTATACTCATGGCAGGCTACAATGTGATAATCCTCCAGATTTCTTAAATAGCTCGGCAGTGTCAGGTCTTTTAAAATAGAGTATTGTGTATACTCCATGTCAAATTTTAATAGTTTACCCCGAACGAGCTTTCCGGCTTTGAATGTTTCGTTACAATACGGCTTCCGACTTTGTATAGAGGTCCATTTCCCGTCATGCTTTCCATTTCTAATATCACCTTTCGCAATGACGGCTCCATACGAAATGCCTCCTATAGGGCCTTCAAATACACCGTTACCCTCATTAACGGTAGTATGCCCGAGCGAGTCTGACAAAGTAACAAGAAGTGTGTCGGTCGCCGTGAATCGTACTGTTCGTTCAGGCGTACCGTTAGTGTGGAAATATTGCCAGTCTCCGGCAGGGCGATTGGCTTCGTACCGGCCTTTCATACGAAGGCGTCCATTCATGTAGTATACTTCAAAGTCGCCGTGCTTTATGCCGTTTATATATCGCCCTTTGCCCAACAACCCACCTTTTTTATTCCGGTCTTCAAAGAAACCATTGAACTTGCCGTTGCCGGGAATCATGCGTAATACGCGCGAGTACTCAGCGCATTCTTTCGTGGTGTATTGAAATAGCGCAGTGAAGTAGAGCCTCATACTATCGTTTTCAATAACCTCATGATACAGAACAGGGGAAGCAGAGAGTGCCTGCGCACGTTCCCAGGGCTGGCTGTATAGCATATGGCAGCCCAGAATAGTAAGTGCGAGTAGTAGAGATCGACGGTTCATGTGTGATAAATAAAGAGCTAAAGATATCGGTCTGGCTAATGCACGGCTATACTCCTTTTTTAGTAAAAACCGTGTTACAAAGGCCGTACAACCTCCGTACGCCGATAACGGAACTCCACCGTCTTCTCATGTGTCTTCAGGATTTCGGTAAGTTGGTTTTCAATATGCTTGCGTGCATCCTGTATAAAGCCGGCCTGCTGAGCATAGGCGCGTGCATCGCCGGTAAAGGCATTGACGGCCTGTGAGCGATCTATCGTAGTGAGGCGGTTCCACAAGCCGTTCTCGTCGTCGAAGGATAAGTCGCCCTGCGGTTCAAGAGAGAGCAGTTGTGGCTCAGGCAGTGTAATAATCGCCTTCTCATCGGTAATCGTAATATCGAATTGTTGATTCAGATCAAAGCCGGCTTTGGCTTCGAATGTTCCCGTAATCGTAATCTTCTTGGTGCTGCCCATCCATTTGTTGCTCCAGGCATGATTGTGGCTGAAGCGTTGTGTAACCGTGGCAAGTTCCAGCACCGGCGCTTGTTGCTGCAGCACCACCGTATTGTTAACCGTAATGTGTGGCGTTACGTGCAGTGCTTCACGAATGTCCTGACCAATGCGGCGGGCACCATCATAAGCTTTCTCCGCCAGGCGGGCAGGCACGACGATAACAATAATGTAGGTGGTTATGCTCAGTGTAATGAGCAGAACGATCAGCAGAATAATTTTACGGGAACTGAGCATCCCTGTAAATATCGATTAGCACCCGGTACCAGGCAATGGATTATTTCTTGTTCTGACGCGGTAGAGCGAATTTTAACCGCACCTTAACATGTTCGCGTACAGGTTCCGTGGTGCGGCGTGCAGGAATCCACTTCGGCCCCTGTTTAATAAGGCGTATCGCTTCCTCATCACAGCCATAACCCAGGCCTTTCAAAATCTTAAAGTCCGAGAGTTGCCCGGAGGGCTCTACCGTAAACTCAACTGTTACCCGGCCCTCGATGTTGTTTTCAATAGCCTGGTCAGGATACTTCAGACTTTGTTCAATGTAATCGTTAAAGGCCTTGTTACCACCATCTGGAGCCGCGGGCTCGGTTGTTGTCGTTGTTTTAGCTCTGTATTTTTCATGGCCTGCCACAACAACTTCGCTAAGCGAGGCCATATCGGAGCTCATTTCTACCTGCACGTCGCTGCCGGCAGTAACCTCAACCTCTTTCGACGCAAGACCCACAAACGCCAGCTGTAACGTAGTATTTTGAGCGTACACCGGGACTTCGAAATAACCCTCGGCATCCGTAATAGTACCGGTCGACGTGCCTTTAACAACTACGGCAATACCGGGCAGGGCAGAACCATCTTCGGCGGCCAAGACACGGCCACGTGCCACAAGGCTGGTCGGTTCGGCGCTAATGACAACTGAATCGGCTGGGGCAACAGCGGCAACAGAACTCCGGGTTGATGGGGTAACATTAGCGGGCTCCCGGCGCGCAAGACGTTTTGATGGTCTCGCCGCGGGAGCATTCTCCGAAACCGCTTCCTGCAACTCTTCTGACGTCATCAGGTTAGCTTCCACGCTGAGTTCGTTGTTTCGGATGTATTGTCCTTCGCTGGCGCTTACATACCGACTGCTGCCGCCGCCAGATGCCGAGGCAATAGTGGGAGTGCCGGAATAGCGTTCGTAGGCAGGGGGGAGGTAAATATTCAATGTATCGGTGCCGGGCTGAATAGTCATCATTGAAGCCATCGATTCACGCTTCAGCGCCTGTTTGGCCACGATCATGTTTAACACATAAGTTGCCAGCGTTAGCATGAGCAGGCCGGCGGCAATACGGGCGGTCCATTTCCAGAAAATCGCTACCGTAGTGCGGCTTTCGGGCTCAATGCGTTGTTGGAATCGATGCGATAGGTCGGCCAAATCAGCGTGGAAGGCTTGTGCGCCGATAGACTCGGCTCCTTCGAGCGCGTCAGCCAGAAAAGGATCGTCCAGCGCCTTCTTTTCAAGGGCGTGCATCTCTGCCGGGGAAAGTTCTCCCCGTAGGTATTTTTCAATATCGTGCTGCAGATCAGTCATTGCGCTCCATGCAAATTTTCAGGTTGCGTTTGCCGTTCTGTATATAGCTTTTCACTTTAGAATCTTCAAATCCAGTAATCAGTATAATGTCTTTGTACGACTTCTGCTGGATATAAAACAATTTTACACATTGTTTTTGTTCTTCTCCCAGGAGTTCAATACATTTCTCTAGTCTAACAATATTAATCTCCGTTTCCGGTTCGTCTTCCAGATGCGCAGTACTGCCGCTTTCCATAAGTACCGGTGATAATTCCTGAAAGTTTTTACCTTTTTTCGACCGAAGCTGCATTAAACAGTGATTTCGGGCCGTTGTGTAGAGCCAGCTCTTAAAATTCAGCACCTCGTGATCGCGTAGAGAGGTGACCAGCTTCTCGAAAATTTGCATAACGGCATCCTTGCTGTCGTCCCGGTCCTTCAGGTACTTCACACAAACACCATACACCAGGGCCATATAGCGGTTATAGAGTTCGCCAAAAACGGCAAGATCGCCGGATCGCTTGTATTGCGCGACCAGATCGCTGTCGGTTTCCGCCCTATAATCCCTGCCTGAAGACATTTTGGCGAAAAAATAGATAAAAAAAACAGAATGCCCGCTCGGATGTATGTAAGTAACTGAATAGGTAATCTTTAAAAGCAGCAGGATTTGTCCGGTAGCATAGCGCCGGATCTCCCGACCCAATCACCACGTTTCCGGAAAACAGTATCATCCCGGGAAAGCGGATAGAGCATTTGTAGTTGATTAATTTATGGTCTAGTTTGCGCCGTTTTTGTGGCTTGTGAAAGCTTATAATTTTTTCTGTATTTTAGCCGGCTCATGGAAGAAGAAGAGGTACCGAAACAGCAATATTCAGACACCGAGAAGCAATCGATCTTCAACGGCGAGTTTATGCCTCACATTAACTCGATGTACAACTTTGCCTACCGCCTCACGCTGGACCCAGATGATGCGAAAGATCTCCTGCAAGACACCTATCTAAAGGCGTATCGCTTCATTGATTCTTTTCAGCGCGGAACTAATGCAAAAGCATGGCTGTTTCGGATTCTGAAGAACAGCTTTATTAACGATTACCGCAAGAGGAGCAAAGAGCCCTCGAAAGTGGATTATCAAGAGGTAGAAAGCTACTATAACTCCGAAGAGGTTGACCGGCAGATTACGCCCGATCTTCGTGTGGAGGCGCTCAAAGACATGATCGGTGACGAGATCTCAAACGCATTGAACTCGCTCGACGTGGACTTTAGAACAGTAATTATATTGTGTGATCTGGAAGGTTTTAAATACGATGAAATGGCTAAAATCCTGGACATCCCCATTGGGACTGTGCGAAGCCGTCTCCACCGTGCACGAAACCTTTTAAAGGAAAAACTTAGTACATACGCCAAACAAATGGGTTATAAAAACGCTTAATCCTATGAATAGTCCCGATCAGAGCCATATGAAACAGGATTGTCCCAACAAGCGGGAATGTCTTGAACTGCTCCAGTCAATCCTTGACGGTGAGGCAACCCCCGAGCAGAAGGATCATTTTTTGAAATCCCACCTCGACGAATGTATGCCTTGCTACAAAAACTATCACCTCGAAGTAGCCATACGGCAGCTTCTAAAAACAAAGTGCTGTGGCGGCGAAGCCCCGCAAGACCTTGTCGATAGTATCAAAAGCAAAGTCATTCAAAACCTGACGCATTAATGGGGGGAAAGGCGCTGATTTTTTGTGCACCGTCTGGTTCAGGAAAAACAACCATCGTGAAGCATCTTCTGGAGACAAACACCGACCTCGGTTTTTCAATCTCTGCTTCAACCCGCGATCGCCGCGGACGTACCGAACAAAACGGCAAGGACTATTACTTCCTTACGCCCGATGAGTTCAAACATAAAATTGATGAAGGAGCATTCATCGAATGGGAAGAAGTCTACGAAGGCAACTTCTACGGCACCCTCAAAACCGAGATCGAACGCATCTGGCAAGCGGGAAAAAACGTAATATTCGATGTTGATGTAAAGGGCGGCCTCGCACTCAAGAAATACTTCGGCGACAAAGCACTGGCCATATTCGTAAAGGTTACTTCCATCGAAGTCCTTACCGAACGCCTCAAAGACCGCGGCACAGAATCCGAACAGAGCCTGTCACGACGTCTCTTCAAGGCTAACTTCGAAATGTCTTTCCAGGATCAATTCGATATGATCCTCGTAAATGATAATCTCCAGACCTCCCTGGCCGAAGCACAAAAGCTTTACGACAACTTTAAGCGTGCCTGATTTTACGGTACATTAACAGTAAAATCGCGGCGCGTGAAAATAGGTCTCTTTTTCGGCTCATTTAACCCCATCCATACCGGACACCTCATTCTGGCCAACTGTATGGCCGAAACAACCGATCTGGATAAAGTGTGGTTTATTGTATCGCCGCAAAATCCGTTCAAGCCCAGCAAAAGCCTGCTGCACGAATTCGATCGCTTCGACATGGTGCGCGCAGCCGTACACAACAACTATAAACTCGATGTGTCAGACATCGAGTTCCACCTGCCTCGCCCCAGTTATACAATTCATACATTGGTGCACCTCCAGGAGAAACATCCGGACAAAACGTTTAAAGTCATTATCGGCGAGGATAATCTCGAAAACTTCAGGAACTGGAAAAACTACGAGCGTATACTCGAAGATTTCGGTTTATATGTATATCCGCGTCCGCACGTGCAACTTTCTGACCTCCGCGAGCATCCTAACGTGCGGATAGTGGATGCGCCCCTGCTGGATATTTCCGCTACTTTTATCCGGAATTGTATCCGAAAAGACCAGTCGATACGTTATCTTGTTCCGGATGCGGTAGAGGAAATGATCCGAGCCAAGGCATTCTATCGTTCATAAAACCATACCTCGCGCTTGATTACACGTACGCTGCGGAATCTAAAGATTCTGCTCCTTAACCTGTTTTGTCTGTTCTCCACAACGATCTACGCCCAGACCGGTGGCGTGCGCGGAATCATATCGGCTGCCGATGGCAGCTCGCTCTCCTTTGCCTCCATCTTTGTAAAACAGCAAGGCACCGGCACAACTGCCAACGTAGACGGCCGCTTCGAAGTAGTGCTCGCTCCGGGACGGTACGAGTTCGTATTCCAATACCTCGGCCACCAGTCAGAGGTGCGCGTCGTTGATGTTGCCGATGGTTTTAAAGAACTCAACGTAACCTTAAAGCCCCAGGCCGTAATGCTCGAAACCGTAACGGTTAATGCCGACGATGAAGATCCGGCCTATACTATTATGCGGAAAGCCATAGCCAAAGCCAACTACCACCGTAACATGCTCGACGCCTACACCGCAAAGGTATATATAAAAGGCAGCGGCAAACTAAAAGACTATCCGTGGCTGGCCAAACGCGCGCTCGAAAAAGAAGGTGTACAGAAAGGCCGTGTCTATGTATCCGAATCCGTAAGCCAGGTAAAGTACACGCGTCCCAATAAGTTCGAAGAAAAAGTAATCTCCATCCGCAGCGATGGTAAAGACAACAACACATCACCCAACCAATACATCTTTGGAAGCTTCTACGAACCCATGGTAGCCGAAGTCGTATCGCCGTTGTCGCCACGCGCATTCTCTTATTATAAATTCGAATACCTCGGCACATTTAAAGATCGCGAGTATTCCGTAAGCCGCATCAAAGTTACACCCCGCTCAAAAGGCGATAACGTAGTAGAAGGTACCATCATGATTGTAGAAGACTGGTGGAGTATTCACAGCCTGGATATTGCGGCCACCAAACTCGGCATAAGCGTTTTTATCAAAGCCTTCTATGCACCCATTGAAGAAAAGGCATGGTTGCCTGTATCGCATCAGTTTAAGGTCGATGGTAAAGTATTCGGCTTCGAATTCGAGTATAACTATCTCGCTACCGTAAGCGATTACAAAATAACAGTCAATCCCAAAATCTATATAGAACCTGAGAAAATGCAGGTAGTAGACGAGAAGATTGAAAAAGAAGAAGCTAAGGCAATTGCCGAGGCGAAACGCGAAACCAAAAAGAAAAGTCAGGATCCCGATAAAACCAAAGCCCTTCAGCAGCGGCTCGCCGAAGGCAAAGAGATCACCCGTAAGGAACTCAAAAGCCTGGTAAAAGATTACGAAAAAGAAGAACGCAAGCAAACCAAAGAGCCCGAAGTACTTTCTGACGTAACATTCAAAATCGACAGCGGCGCCTATAAAAAAGACTCCTCCTACTGGCAGAACATTCGCCCCGTGCCCCTCACGGCCGACGAGGTGAAAGGTTACCACAAGTCAGACAGTACCGCGGCCGTGGAGCGTAAACAGGAAGCAGGCGACACCGTAAAGAGTTCCAAACACGCCGGCTTCCAGCCGTGGGATCTGCTCGTCGGCGATTCATACAAAGTGTCAAAGCACTCCAACGTACGGATTCATTTCCCCATGCCGGGCTTCAATACAGTAGAAGGATGGAATTTTGTATACCGTATGTCATTCGGATCGGTACTGCAAGACACCAACAAAACTCGCCTGCTCGTATCGCCCGCATTCCGGTATGCATTCTCACGTAAGGTGGCCAGCGGTAACCTCAAATTCTCACTGCGCAATAAAGTATATCGTTTTGAAGTCGAGGGCGGCCGTTATGTAAAGCAATACAATGCCGACCAGCCGATCTGGCCCATCGTAAACGACTTTACCACGCTGTTGCTCGAAAGAAACCTGATGAAGCTGTACGAACGCCGCTACATCGATCTGCTGTACCGCCGCAAGCTCAGCGAGTTTGTAACCGTATACACATCATGGTCGTGGGCGCGTCGTCACGAATTAGCCAACACATCCAACTACAAGTGGGTTAACGTTTCCAACCGCGAGTACACGCCCAACCGCCCGCTCAACGAAGAACTTGCCGATACAGGCTTTGCCGATAACGAAGCATTTGTCGGTACCGCGGGTATCACCGTAAGACCCTGGTTAAAATTCCGTATGCGTAATGGTCGTAAATACGAAGTGTCCGAGTCGTCGCCCACATTCTCGTTAGAATATCGTAAAGGGTTTAACGAGGTGTTTGGCAGCGATGTGGACTTTGATCAGTTGGAGTTTGGCGTGCGTCATGGATTCGATGTAGGGGCACGTGGTAAAATGGATGTCTCTGTGCGTGTGGGCTCTTTCCTGCGCAACGATAAAATGTATTTCACAGACTATAAACATTTCCTCGGCAATAAAACCCCCTTCAGTACAAGCGATCCTGTGGGTAGTTTTCGCCTGTTAGATTATTACCGGTATAGCACAGCAGACCAATACCTGGCGGGTAATGTCCACTACCACTTCCGCAAGCTGCTCGTAACCATGATTCCTATGGTGCGTATGCTGGGCATACGAGAGAATGTTTTTGTGAACTATCTCGCCACACCTTCGGCAAGAAATTACACAGAAGCAGGATACTCCATCGACGGCATTCTGCGTTTCTTCCGTCTCGAAGGCGCCGTGTCTTTCCTGGATGGAAAATACCTGGACTATGGTTTCCGGATCGGTATTGCAACGAATATAGGAGTGAACTTCGGCGACTAAGCATGGCGGGCTGTAGCCCCTACGGTAGAAACGATGGATAATAATATTGCAGGTACAAGTGTTTAGGTGTTATCTTCGGGAATAGCGTATAGTATATGCAGAATCTGTCGATGTCGAATCTTTTGGCTTTGTTTACCCTGGTAATCCTCTTCGGGTACATTTCGTACAAGGAGTGGGGCCGCACGCCACGCCAGAATGCTATTTCCGATGAAGGCGTAATCGAGGCAGAGCTTACTCCCGGTGACGAAATAACCGGACTGGAAGAATCAATCCATCCGCTCCCCGCCATATCATTCGAATTGCCAAAGACAATAGCTTTTGCTGAGGAGCCCGTGCCGCTACACATACCCGACGTACGCGAGCGCCTTGATAAAGAACTCCAGATAAACTGCTATTTGCACAGCAATACCATCTTCCTCATGAAGCGGGCGCACCGGTGGTTACCGCAGATGGAAGAGATTCTTCGTAAATACAATATCCCCGACGACTTCAAATACCTACCCCTGATTGAAAGCAATCTATTGAATGTCGTTTCCCCGCGCGATGCCGTAGGTTACTGGCAAATACTCGATACCTCCGGCAAAGAGTTCGGTCTGGAAATAACCAAAGATGTAGACGAGCGTTACGATCCGCTTAAGGCCACAGAAGCCGCGTGTAAATACCTGCGTCAGGCTTATAATAAATTCGGCAACTGGGCATTGGTGGCAGCGTCGTACAACCGTGGCATGGGCGGCATGCAACGCGCGTTGGAAAGCCAGAAAGTAAAATCCTACTACGATCTGTTTCTGAACGACGAGACCTCACGTTATGTATTCCGGATCCTGGCTATAAAAGAGATTATTGAGCATCCGGAAAAGTATGGATTCCGTGTAAAGCAGGCTCACCTGTATAACGAGGAACCGCTTCGCTACATCGAAGTAACCGAAACAATTCACGATCTGATCGATTTTGCAAGGGATAACGGCTCAAACTACAAACTTCTGAAACGCCATAACCCCTGGTTGCGAGAAGACAACCTCACGGTAAAACGCGGCCGTTCATACCGCATAGCATTACCAAAAGAATGATTGACTGATATTACCCGAACAGCGTGTTCGGAGCAGCTTCGCCTTTGGTAATCCAGAAATTGTTAAAACCTTCACCGATCTGAATAGCCAGAATCTGGAGGGCCAGCATTTCAAGAACCGCCAGGAAGTTGAAAATAAGACCGATACGACTCGGAAAAGTCTCAAGAAGTTCAGCAAACGAAACGCGCTCCTTCTTGCTGAGCTCGTCGAGCAGATATTTTTTCTGACCGTCTACCGTATACGGATACTGAATAACCTGGTGAACGGGCTTGTTCTTCTCGGCTTCGAAGCGTTTCAATACTTTTTCAAAGATCGACATAAGCTTGAACACCGTAACATCCTGAAGCTCGGCCTCTACGTTCGTGTTTTCCGCCAGCGATTTCAGTTCCTTTACCAGGTTGCCACGCTTTTCCTTATGCATCTCGTTATCTTCCATCTGGTGGAAGGCATCAACCACAGATTTGTATTTTTTGTACTCCAGCAGGTGGCGTACAAGTTCTTCACGAGGGTCAACTTCATTGCCTTGTTCGTCGATTTGCGGCCGGGGAAGCAGCATTTTCGACTTGATCCGCATAAGCGTTGCCGCTACCAGAATAAATTCACTGGCAACCTCGATGTTCAGTGTTTCCAGGTGATGGATATATTGCAGGAAATCGTTTGTTATCTTAGAGATCGGAATATCATAGATGTCAAGCTCATCACGTTCGATGAAGAACAAAAGGAGGTCGAATGGACCTTCAAAAAGTGGGAGTTTTACCTCGAAATTTTCCTGACTCATAAGCGCTTGAACGGATGGCAAATTTATTTATAATCCGGCAGAATTCTCGGAGAAGAAAGAAATAGTAATTTTGTATCACCCGCGACAGCCCTGCATATTCCTGGCTGAAGCAGATGGGGACCCCACATACCGGTATATACCGGTTAGCGACGGTGGGGGAGGAATAAAAAACCTCGTTTTTAATGGATTTACGCTGAATTCCGGAATTCCCTCCCCAAAGCAGAACACTTGGCGAAGAATTCCGTTTTGTAGGTGTTGCTATAGTGGTATTTAACAAGGACCTCATGCTGATTACACCCGGTAAGCTTCTGGCTCAAATCAATAGCCCTGAAGACTTAAAAAAGCTCGATCAGGCACAATTAGTGCAACTTTGTGAAGAGCTTCGTCATTTCATTATTGACAATGTGTCGGTTTACGGGGGGCATTTCGGCGCGAGTCTGGGCGTTGTAGAGCTCACAGTCGCACTGCACTACGTCTTTAAAACCCCGTACGATCAGCTCGTGTGGGACGTTGGCCACCAGGCTTACGGCCACAAAATACTCACCGGCCGTCGCGATGAATTCCATACCAATCGTGTTTATGGCGGCATCTCCGGTTTTCCAAAACGTTCCGAAAGCGAATTCGATACCTTCGGCGTAGGTCACTCCTCAACATCGGTTTCCGCCGCCCTTGGTATGGCGGCCGCGTCGCGCTACCTCAACGTAGGCGATAAACAGCACATTGCCGTTATTGGCGATGGCGCCCTTACCGGTGGTATGGCCTTCGAAGGCATGAACCACGCTGGCGTGTCAGACACCAACCTGCTAATAATCCTCAACGACAATAATATGTCGATAGACCCCAACGTAGGGGCACTGAAAGACTACCTCACCGACATCACCACCTCACGCGCGTACAACAAGTTGAAAGACGACGTGTGGAACATGCTCGGTAAACTCTCCAGCATTGGCAAAAGCGCACAGGAAATAGTATCGAAAGTAGAAAACGGTATCAAGTCCACGCTGCTTAGCCAAAGCAACATCTTCGAATCACTTAACCTCCGCTACTTCGGCCCGGTAGATGGTCACGATGTCAATCATCTCGTTACCATCATGAACGACCTTAAAAACATTAAGGGACCGAAAATACTGCATTGTGTTACCGTCAAAGGAAAAGGATATGCACCGGCAGAAAAGGGTAATGCTACAACGTGGCATGCGCCCGGTACATTCGACAAGATCACCGGCGAAATCTTTAAGAAAACATACGACATGCCGCAGGCTCCTAAATACCAGGATGTCTTCGGTCATACACTGGTAGAGCTCGCGCGCACCAACGATAAAATCATGGGCATAACACCGGCCATGCCGTCGGGATCGTCGATGAACATCATGATGAAAGAAATGCCCGAACGTGCGTTCGATGTCGGTATTGCCGAACAGCATGCCGTAACATTCTCGGCCGGACTTGCCACGCAGGGGCTGGTGCCTTTCTGTAACATCTACAGCTCATTCATGCAGCGCGCATACGATCAGGTCGTGCACGACGTCTGCATTCAGAATCTGCCGGTAAATTTCTGCCTCGATCGTGCAGGTCTCGCCGGCGCAGATGGTCCTACACACCACGGTGCGTACGACATGGCGTTCTTCCGCTGCCTGCCGAACATGATTATTGCGGCCCCGATGGATGAAGCAGAATTACGCAACCTCATGTATACTGCTCAGCTGCCGCGCGAGAAAAAAGCGTTTACTATTCGTTATCCGCGTGGCCAGGGCGTTATGCCCGAGTGGCGCACACCGTTCGAAGCCATTACCATCGGTACCGGTCGCAAACTTCGTTCGGGCAGCGATGTCGCCATCCTTACCATAGGCCATCTCGGTAACTATGCTACCGAAGCCTGTGAGCGTCTGGAAAAACAAAACATACACGTAGGTCATTACGATATGCGCTTTGTGAAACCGCTAGACGAAGCGTTGCTGCACGAAGTCTTCAGCCAGTACAAGAAAGTGATCACCGTAGAAGATGGCTGTTTGCCGGGTGGATTCGGTAGTGCTGTACTTGAGTTCATGGTCGATCACAACTACAGGGCTGAGGTACGACGCCTGGGTATACCCGATAGCATCGTTGAACATGGCGAACAACCCGAGCTGCACCGCGAATGTGGTTACGATGCCGATGGCATCGAAAATGCAGTAATGGAAATGTTAGAGCCTGTTTCAAAACCTTTGTAAATGACAAACCTATCTGTTCAACGGCGCGGCACCGGTAAGCCGGTTATACTACTGCATGGATTCCCAATGGATAACACCGTATGGAACGACTTTGCAGAAGCCCTTTCCAACCACTACACCGTATTTACACCCGATCTGCCCGGCTTCGGAAAAAGCGAATTGTTAGCCCCCGGCTTTTCAATTGCCGATGTAGCCGAACGCTTGAGTGTATGGATGAAAGAAGAGAACCTGGTAAACTGCCCGGTTATCGGACATTCACTAGGCGGTTACGTTGCGCTTGCACTTGTAGAGAAAAACCCACAGGCGTTTTCGGGACTTGGCTTGTTCCATTCAACAGCCTACGCCGATAACGACGAGAAAAAACAATCACGCACCAAAGCACTCGAATTCATTGATAAAAACGGCGTGCTCGCGTTTACATCGAATTTTATACAGCCCCTTTTCGCAAATCCGGCACATAGTGCTATACAAACGGTAAAACGCATCACCGAAAAAGCCTCCACAGAAAGTGTAACGGGCTACACGCTGGCCATGCGCGATCGCCCCGATCGTACACAGGTGCTTAGCGATTTTAAACAGCCTACCCTATTCCTCGGTGGTGTTAATGATGGCGGCATTCCTGCGGAGTCCATTCGAAAACAGGCCGCATTAAGCACTAATCCACATGTTCATATTTTGGACGATGTTGCCCATATGGGAATGTTCGAAAAACCCGAAGAAACGCTCGCTATCGTACGTGCCTTTGTTGAGCGTTGCTGATACGCTTGGCTAAACATGTACGATTTCTGATATGAAAAACAAATTAAAAGTGTTGTTTGGCGGGCGATACGCCGGAACTTGTTAGGTAAATAAAAAACAGCATTTTATATTTGCTATAAGGAATAAACCAACCTGAAACCATGGAGCAAATTGTACCCCAGTATGAATCTTGGAATGCAATGGCGAGAAACATTGCGGTTTTCGCATGGATTGTTGCGATTGTGATCGTTTTGTATCATGTGATCCGCCTGATTACGAACAGTGATGCCAAAGCCAAGTATGATTACATTAACCGGGCTGAGATCAAGACGTTGTGGATCGCTTCCATTATCCTGATCATTGGCTGCTGCTTTTTCGCGAACGCCAACATCGTGGAGTTGAATGCTGTATGGGTATTCGTACGCGTGTTCACAACTTTCGCAATGGGAATGATCGTTGCATTGATCGTTCAGAACCTGTTGAAGTTCTACTATCCTTTCTTCATCGAAAAGCGTTTGAAAGTTCTTCGCTACAAGCCGCGGGTTTCTCCGAAAACCGGCAAAGCCATGAAGCTGCTCAGCGAAGAAGAAGAAGATACTTACCTGGATGATGGTATGCAGGCCGAAGAAAATGTATTCTCTATCGACTACGACGTGTGGAAAGATGAAGAAACCGGCTACGTTAAAATCGAACGTTATGCAGGTCACCTTCACGCATTGCAGTGTCCTGAATGTAACTACCAAACGTTCAAGGTTGTGAAAGAAGAAATTCTGAAGAACCCTACACCGAGTGACGAAGGCGAACTGTTGAAGCACTTCCAGTGTGGCTACTGCGGTTATAAGGCTAAGAAAACCGTTACGCTCCGCGTATCACAGAAATTCGAAGAATCTTCTGCTGCAACGGTCTAGTTACCGGTTGCTAACACCATAAATAAAATGCCTTCCTGATATATTCGGGAAGGCATTTTTATTTCTCGATATAAGAATGTTCGATGCTTGCGATAAGCGAAGTATGCTTTACAAAATGTCGCCGGGTAGTTTGATCTGATCCGAATAGAACTTCATACGCGGGTGTGCTGTATCGAGCGGTACGATCTTTTCAATCAGGGCGTGCTTATGGTTTACAAAAACCTCCAGATAGTAATTGCCCATGAGATAAAGATTTATTTTATAGCTATAATACCGAATGGCCATAACGAACGTACCGTGCTCATAAAGCACGTCGATCTTCTCTTCAAGCGACAATTTTTTATACTCGGTCCACGCGATCATACTTCAACTTAGTTGAAAAAAAACTGGCTCACAAGGTTGCCTGTTAGCGAAGTTTTTTGTTTTGAACAATTGAATAAACTCATACTACGGCCTTCGAAAGCATTGTATAAACGCTATGCATTCTCACAAAGCCAAACTGTTCACGGTCTTACACGATCAATGTATAAGCGTTGATCGTATAACGACGAGATTGTATGTGTGGATATAAACAAGGGCCGGAAGTACATGCAGGAAAGGCAGATGTGTATGATCCATACGGCAACAAGGTTTATGAGTCGGATAACCGAGTTACCGCTTTGCATGGGTAAAAGCGAATGCTTTTCGTTGAGTAGCGGCGAGTCGGTCGTAAAGGGGTAAAAAAATAAAGCCACCCCGTTTTGCCGGGATGGCTTCTTTTTCGGGCGAATGATGGGGCTCGAACCCACGACCCCCAGAATCACAATCTGGTGCTCTAACCAACTGAGCTACAATCGCCATCTTGACTTTGGCTGGTCCGACAGACCGGCCTCCCAAGGTGCTTTGCAAGAGACTTGCCGGGCATTTTTGGGACGACAAAGGTAGGAACTCGTTTTTAATTTACAAAACGTTATGGCTATTTATCCGCATGGAAAAGTAATCTTTCACCTTTTTTGCTCTCATCAAACACACCATCGGCATACGCCAGGTGGCCAGAAACGAAAGTATGTGTAACGGCAGAGCGGAATGTAGTGCCCTCAAACGGCGACCAGCCACACTGCGTCAGAATGTTCGGCTTCTCTACCGTCCACGGCTTATTCAGGTCTACCAGTGCCAGATCTGCAAAATACCCCTCGCGGATATAGCCCCGCTTCTGAATCCGGAATAAAATGGCCGGGTTATGGCTCATCTTCTGAACAATCGTTTCGAGGCTGATCTTGCCCTGATGATAAAACTCAAGCATAGCCACCAGGCTGTGCTGTACCAACGGGCCACCCGAAGGGGCTTTGAAATAAGTATTGCTTTTCTCTTCCCAGGTGTGTGGCGCATGGTCTGTGGCAATCACATCGATGCGGTCGTCCAGTAAGGCCTGGAAGATAGTCTGTTGATCGGTTGCCGTCTTAACAGCGGGGTTCCATTTAATGCGCGTTCCCAGCGTTTTGTAATCGGCATCGTTAAACCACAGGTGGTGTACGCAGGCTTCGGCTGTAATTTTCTTTTGAGCAAGCGGAATCGTATTATCAAACAGCGCCGTTTCGGCACCCGTTGAAATATGCAGAATGTGCAGACGGGTGCCATGCTTCCTGGCCAGCCCTATCGCGAACGAGGACGACTTATAGCACGCCTCTGCGCTGCGAATGAGCGGATGGTACTCCACAGGCAGGTCCTCGCCATAACGCTCCTTAAACTCCGCCGTATTGTGTCGTATCGTGGCCTCATCCTCGCAATGCGTGGCAATAAGCGCTGGCCAGCGCGAGAAGAATGCTTCCAGCGTTTCAGGAGCATCTACCAGCAGGTTTCCGGTAGAAGAACCCATAAAGATTTTAAGGCCGCATACCCGTGTGATGTCGGTTTTCATAACTTCATCCAGGTTGTCATTGGCCGCGCCGATAAAAAACGAGTGGTTGGCCAGTGCGTTCCTGGCAGCAATGGCAAACTTGTCTTCGAGCAATTGCTGGGTAAACGTAGGCGGATTCGTGTTTGGCATCTCCATAAAGCTCGTTACACCACCGGCAACCGCTGCCCGGGCTTCAGAGTAAATGGTTGCCTTATGCGTAAGGCCAGGCTCACGAAAGTGCACCTGGTCGTCTATCGCGCCCGGTAAAAGATATTTACCCTGGGCATCGATGGTCGTCGCAGCCGCCGGAGCCGAAAGATTCGTGCCAATAGCCTCGATATACTGCCCTTTAATTAAAACGTCGCCCTGAAAGACCTTGCCTTCGTTGACTATATTTGCGTTTACAATACGGGTTGTTTTCATCCGGAGTAAAATTAGGAGCAAATCATGTCAGCTATCGCATCTTTTGAGGAATTTAATCTGAACCGCCAACTACTGAATGCGATATCGGATCTGGGGTTTGAACATCCTACCGAAATTCAGCAACGCGCCATCCCGATAATCACGGGAGGGCAGGAAGTAATTGGTATCGCCCAGACGGGCACAGGCAAAACGGCCGCCTACCTGCTGCCGTTGCTGATGAAAGTAAAGTATGCCCAGGGTACCGACCCACGGGCCGTAATATTGGTACCCACCAAAGAACTTACCCTTCAAATTGCCGACCACGCGAAACAACTGGCGAAATATACAGACCTTCGTATTTTGCCGCTTTACGGCGGTATTGGCCCTAAAGCGCAGGCTGAAGCCATAAAAGCAGGAGTTGATATCCTTGTTACAACGCCAGGCCGGTTCCAGGAACTTTACCTGCGCGGCGAGATACCCACCAAACTTATCAAAACCCTCGTACTCGACGAAGCCGACCGAATGATGGACATGGGCTTTATGCCTCAACTCCGTAAGCTTTTTGAAGTAGTGCCGATAAAACGGCAGAATCTTTTATTCTCTGCCACATTCTCAGAGCGTGTAGAGCGTCTGTCAGCCGAATTCCTGGAGTTCCCTACAAAGATAGAGATCACACCTCAGGCCACTGCCGCAAAACAGGTAGAACAGGAGTTGTACCACATTCCCAACATACAAACCAAGATCAACTTCCTGGAATACATGCTACGGAACCACCGCGACACCTTTACGCGCGTCATGATCTTTACGCGTACCAAAGAGGTGGCCGACAATGTATTTAACTTTATACACCGTAAAGGACTCGGCCCTGTGAAAGTTATTCACTCGAATAAAGGGCAGAATAGCCGTATCAACGCCGTAAACGAATTCAAAGAAGGTGCTCTGCGTGTGCTCGTTTCAACCGACGTTACCGCCCGGGGTATCGACGTTTTCAAAGTATCGCACGTAGTGAACTTTGATGTGCCAATCCTGTACGAGGATTATGTGCACCGTATCGGTCGAACCGGCAGAGCATTCCAGGAAGGTAAAGCCATTACATTCGCCAACAAGGCCGAGCTATACCACATCGAGAAAATTGAAACCCTGATCCGTGAAAAGATTCCGGTAAAAGATATCCCTGAAGAAGTAGTGATAGTCAAAACCCCGTTCGAAGAATCGCAGCGTATAGCCCGTGAGATAGACGACCAGCGTCGTCGCGACGATCCTACTTTCAAAGGCGCCTTCCACGAGAAAAAGAATAAAAGAGACTAACATGTAAGCACGATCTGGCTTGTTAACGATACGGTTAGTTCCTTTAGATACTCCAAAATAAAACAGGCTACCGGATTCCGGTAGCCTGTTTCTTTCTATACAGTGTAATCGTATCGATTACTTGTTCTGGTTCAGCTTGCTGTGGTGACGGCTATAGCCGAAGTATACCACCAGGCCTACGGCCATCCATACAAACGCTACGGTGAGTGTTTGGCGGTCAAGTGCCACAATCATACCAAGGCAGATCAAAGCGCCCAGTACCGGCACAACCGGGAAATAAGGGTTTGACAGAGGAGATCTGAAGGGACGCTCGATGTTCGGCGACTTGAAGCGCAGAATCCACACACCAATGCTCACCAGTACAAACGCGAATAAGGTACCAAAGCTCGTAAGGTCACCCGCCACGTGGCCGGGAACAAAGCCAGAGAACAAACCTACGAAAACAAACAAGATCCAGTTGGCTTTGTAAGGTGTCTTGAACGTAGGGTGAAGATCACTGAAGATTTTAGGGATAAGACCATCTTTGCTCATAGTATAGAATACACGGCTCTGGCCCATCAACATCACAAGGATAACCGAAGAGAAACCGGCAAGGATGGCAACCGTTACTGCGGTAGCGAGCCAACCGTAATTGGTCATATACGTGCTGATGGCATAGGCTACAGAAGCTTCACGGCCCTTTTCAGGATCTACAAAGTCCTGCCAGTTGGCAACACCCGTTAGCACGTGTCCGAACAAAACATATAGAATAGTACACACGACCAGGGAACCGAGGATACCGATAGGCATATCGCGTTTCGGATTTTTAGCTTCCTGTGCAGCGGTCGATACAGCGTCAAAACCAATGAAGGCGAAGAATACGATGGCCGCGCCACCAAGTACACCACCCCAACCATGCTTGAATACTCCTGAATAATCGGCAATTACTTTACCGGCCTGGTCTACTACCGGAGGTGTACCCTCGGGAATGAGGTAAGGCGTATGGTTTGCCGGATTGATAAACTGCCAGCCGATGGCAATGAACAGCAATACAATGGCAACTTTCACGAATACAATGACCGCGTTAAAGATGGCCGACTCTTTCGTGCCCTTAATAAGCAGTAGTGTAAGCGCCAGCAGAATGATCAATGCAGGGAAGTTAACCAAACCCTGGTGTAATACTCCTGTGGAATCGGTATAGCTTTCAAACGGCGAGTGACACCATTCATACGGTATCTTGCCGCCTAATAATTTATTCAGGTATTCACTCCAGGCGATACTTACCGTAGCCGCACCGAGTGCATATTCCATAACGAGAGCCCAGCCAATGATCCACGCGGTAAGCTCACCCATCGTTACATAACTGTACGCGTAAGCGCTTCCGGCAACCGGAATCATCGAAGCAAATTCAGCGTAGCATAGCCCCGCAAAGGCGCAACCTACCGCAGCGATGATGAAGGATATGGTAACCGCAGGACCGGCAGCCTGACCAGCAGCAGCGGCTGTCCGAACGAAAAGACCGGCACCGATGATGGCGCCAATGCCTAGAGCGACAAGGTTTCCGGCGCCTAACGTCCGCTTCAATCCCTTCTCTCCCTCGTCCGCCTGTGAAAGCAGCTGTTCCAGCGGCTTCTTAATAAACAAACTCATTGTATTCTTCTTAGGTTAAGGTAAAACTGATACTGGCTTTAAAAGTAAGAAGAATAATGCATAGACTAACGTCTAGTAGCCTGTGCTACTTAAAATTATGTGCAAAAAAACTTCTTACAATACATACTCCTTCCACCAGCCATCGTGGAATAATACATAGAACAATATACGCACACGCTTTAGGCTTGTGCTGTCGGATGTTACGGGTGTTGAGCGGTAGTGTCTGTATCCCCTTTTTCGGGATACGATGATGCCGGCGATTCTACGTTCTCGGGAGTCTCCGCGGCGCTTTCATAAATTTTTTCACCGAAAAACCTACGTTGGAAAATCAGAATGATCACAACTCCGATAAAGATAGAAGAGTCTGCAATGTTAAATACCGGACTGAAGAACAGGAAGTATTCTCCCCCTACACCCGGTACCCAATTTGGCCAGTAGAAGTCGAACAATGGGAAGAACAACATGTCTATAACCTGACCATGAAACCAGGGTGTTGGTGATCCCGTCGGTTGATTGTTCAGCCATACACCGTAGAATGTACTGTCAATAACATTTCCTACAGCGCCCCCCAAAATAAGCGCCATACACCATAAAAAGCCTGCGTGGGTTTCCTTCTTCGCCATCTTCATCAGATAGTAGCCAATGCCGAACATGGCAACAATACGGAAAATAGTTAAGGCCAGTTTACCCAATGCGCTCTTCCATTGTATACCGAAAGCCATACCTGGATTAAGCAGGTAGTGAAGTTTGAAGCCGAACTGATCGTTACCAAACACGGTGACCTCGTCGTGAAGATTCATGTTGTGATGCACGAGCATTTTCGATACCTGATCGATAATGATAACAACGAATGCGAGCAGGAAATACTTATAGATTTTCATGGTGTAATAGTCTTTTCTTCGTGGTATTCGGCAACTGTGCGCAAGGCATCAGTGCTCCGGGATGTGGTAAACAACCCGGAGCCGGAAGCTTTATTTTTTAACGCTGATCTTTACGTTTAGCATAAACTCGTCCATCTCTACCGCAGTAGCATCATTTATGCTTTCCTTCAATTCGAGACTAAGTGCTTGTGTTTCGGTACTGATATAATCTTTGAATTCCGTTAGCGCAAGGGTCGCGAACTCGTCACCTCCTTTTGCCACTTCGATTCCGATCTTATCCAGTACTTCGAGGCCCATGTCCTTGCGTAAATTTTGTACACGATTTACGAATTCTCGGGCAACGCCTTCCTTCTTGAGGGCTTCGGTTACCGTTGTATCCAACGCTACCGTTAGCGAGCCCTCATTGGCTACAGTCCATCCCTGTATGTCTTCAGAAGAAATTAACACATCTTCCAGCACGAGGTCGAAACCGTCTTTGGTAAGCTTGCCGTTCCGTTCAATTGTGCTGATCTCTTCCTTGGTAAAGGTGTTGATCACCGCAGCGACATCCTTCATACGCGGGCCGTATTGTTTGCCAAGCTTTGCAAAGTTGGGCTTCACCTTCTTAACAACAATGTCCGATGTATCGTCGATGTACGCAATAGTCTTCACGTTCACTTCCGCCAGAATGATCTCTTCCACAGAACGTATGCGGTTCGCAAAGTTTTGATCAAGTACCGGCAGGAGTATACGCTGTAGTGGTATACGCACTTTTATTTTTACTTTGTCAGACTTACGGATCGAGTGCACCAACGAACAGATCTTCTGTGCATACTCCATGGATTTCTCCAGCTCTGCATCGATCAGGTTGTTTTGCGCTACCGTCAGGTCGGTAAGGTGTACCGAGTTGTGGCGCAGACGCGTGTTGTTGGCAATAGCCTGCTCACGGATATTATCCGTCAGGTTGCCATACAGCCACTCGGCAAAGAACGGCGCGATAGGTGCCATAAGCTGGCTTATCACAACGAGACACTCATGTAGTGTTTCGTATGCCGCCTTCTTGTCTTCGCTCATCTCACCTTTCCAGAAACGCTTGCGGTTAAGGCGCACGTACCAGTTAGACAAATGGTCGTCTACAAACTCCTGTATCGCCCGTGCCGCACGCGTAGGCTCGTATTCCTCAAAGGCCTTGCTTACATCGATAATCAGCGTCTGTAAACGCGAGATGATCCAGCGGTCAAGGTGCGTCAGCTTGTCATACGGAACAGGCGACTGTTCGTCTCTTACAAAGCCGTCTATGTTTGCGTACAACGCAAAGAACGAATAGGTGTTTACCAGCGTACCAAAGAAGCCACGCTTCACCTCATCTATACCCTTGGCGCTGAACTTCAGGTTGTCCCATGGCGGAGCGTTCTCCACCATATACCACCGTACAAGGTCAGGTCCGTACTTACCGATCGTCTCGAATGGATTCACCACATTACCGCGGCTCTTCGACATCTTCTCGCCCTTATCGTCCAGTACAAGCCCGTTCGAAATAACGTTCTTGAACGCCACGCTGTCGAACAGCATAACCGCTATAGCATGGAGCGTAAAGAACCATCCACGGGTTTGGTCCACACCCTCGGCAATAAAGTCTGCCGGGTAACTTGTGTTGAAAATCTCTTTGTTCTCGAAAGGATAATGCCACTGGGCATACGGCATCGCACCGGAGTCGAACCATACGTCGATCAGATCGGGCTCGCGATACATAGGGTGTCCCGAAGAGCTTACCAGTACCACATCGTCTACATACGGACGGTGAAGGTCAAAGTCCGCCGGCAATTCAGCCTTCATAACGCCTGCGCTAACGGCCTTGGCTACTTCGGCATTCAGTTGCTCGATAGAACCGATACAGATTTCCTCCTTGCTGTCTTTCGTACGCCAGATCGGCAGGGGAGTACCCCAGTAGCGCGAACGCGATAGGTTCCAGTCAACCAGGTTCTCCAGCCAGTTGCCAAAGCGACCCGAGCCGGTAGATTCTGGTTTCCAGTTGATGGTCTTGTTAAGTTCGACCATACGGTCCTTCAACGCTGTGGTTTTTATAAACCATGAATCGAGCGGGTAATACAATACCGGCTTGTCCGTACGCCAGCAGTGCGGATACGTGTGCTCGTACTTCTCTACCTTGAAAGCCTTATTTTCTTCCTTCAGAATGATCGAGATTATAACATCCGTGTTCTTATAGTCCGGATGGCTCTCGTCTTCATTCGTATAATTCTTTACAAAGAAATCATCGGGACCAAGTGTCTTATGTGTCTTGATCTTGAATTGCTCGACACCCTTTTGCAGGGCCTCGCCGATAATCGTGATGAACTTACCCTTGCGGTCTACTACCGGCACCTCATGGCCGGCCTCGTCGTGCACGGTAAGCGCGGGTACGCCGTTCTGTTTGGCAACCCGGAAGTCGTCCGCACCAAACGTAGGCGAGGTGTGTACCACACCCGTACCGTCTTCGGTAGTCACAAAATCTCCGGCAATTACCTGGAATGCTTTAACAACATCCGTCAGTGGCAGCACGTACGGCATAAGCTGCTCGTAACGCACGCCAACCAGTTGCTTGCCCGCAAACTCCTGTACAATCTGGAATGGAATACTCTTATCGCCCGCCTTATAGTCTTCGAGCTTAAGGTCTTTGTTCTTGTCAGAGAAATACTTTCCTACCAGCGCCTTTGCCAGCACCACACTTACCGGTTTATGCGTGTATGGGTTGAATGTGTTAACCTGAACATAGGTAATTTTTTCGCCGATCGTCAGTGCTGTATTCGAAGGCAACGTCCAGGGCGTGGTAGTCCAGGCCAGGATATAAACACCTCCCGTAGGATTGTTGAAGAGGAACGCCGAGCGTTCATCGTTCTTCACGGCAAACTGTGCCACGATAGACGTGTCTTTTACATCCTTATAGCAGCCGGGCAGGTTAAGCTCGTGCGAGCTCAGGCCGGTACCGGCAGCGGGCGAATACGGCTGGATAGTATAGCCCTTGTACAACAGCTTTTTGTCGTACAGTTGCTTGAGCAACCACCACAGCGATTCAATGTATTCCTTCTCATATGTGATGTACGGCTTCTCCAGGTCTACCCAATAGCCCATTTTCAGGGTCAGGTCGTTCCACTGGTCCTTGTACATCATCACCGTTTCGCGGCACTTACGGTTATATTCCTCAATCGAGATTTTCCGACCAATATCGTCTTTCGTAATGCCGAGTTGCTTTTCTACCTGCAGCTCCACCGGAAGGCCGTGGGTATCCCAACCTCCTTTGCGCTTCACCTGGAAGCCCTTCAGTGTCTTATAGCGGCAAAAAATATCTTTCACGGTCCGGGCCATAACGTGGTGTATGCCGGGTGTACCGTTTGCAGAAGGCGGGCCTTCGTAAAATGTAAAGGCCGGAGCACCTTCGCGGTTGCTAACGGATTTCTCGAAAATCTGTTCGTTCTTCCAGAATGCGAGAACGTCTTCTGCGATTTTCGCAAAATTCAAATCCTTGTCTTCTTTGTATTTTCCTGCCATTGGCTCCAAAAACTAGCGTATCAGACTAAAATTAAAGAGCGCAAAGATATTTGATAATTGCGAATTACGTGGTACGTTTTAACGCCGATCCCCAGGTATTTTCGGCCCGATAGACCCAGATTGGGACTATTTAGGAAGCCTCTGCCCCCACAATACCACAGAACATCTGGCGTACCCAAACATTTCAAGCAGGGCATTGTAACATTCCGGTAAAACAAAAGCCCCGACGGTAACGACCATCGGGGCTTTCGGTTAGCGGTGCAAACAATTACTCTGCCGCCGAATGCCGGTTATGAATCTGGATCTTCTTCAGGTCGATCTCTTCATCCTCGTTCTCGCCATAAAACGACGAATCGAAATCATCAATCAGGAGGTGTTCACCCTTTTTCTTCTTTGGCTTGTCAAACGTCATGATCAGGGCCGGTAGCAGAATCAGGTTCGTGAACATTGAGATAACCAGGGTGGTCGACGTGAGCACACCCAGCGCAATCGTGCTGCCGAACGATGAGAACGCGAAAATCAGGAAGCCTGCAAACAGCACAATCGTAGTGTACATAATGCTCTTGCCCGTTTCCATAATACTCTCCGTCACAGCCGCTGGTATAAAGAAACGGTTGCTTAGAATCTCCTGTCGGTAGCGGGCCAGGAAGCGAATTGAGTTATCGACCGAAATACCAAACGTAACGCTAAAGATCAACGCCGTACTCGCTTTGAGCGGAATATCGAAGAAGCCCATAATGCCCGCCGTAATGGCAAGCGCCAGCAGGTTGGGCACAAGTGAAATCACAATCATGCGCACATTGGCAAACAACGCAGCCATTGAAATAGTGATGAATATGAATGCCAGCAACAGACTTTCCTGTAAGTTGTCGATCAGGAATTTGTTGCCTTTAATGAAAATTTTGGTCGATCCGGTAATCGTTGTCGCAATACTGTCCTTATCAGACGATGCAAAAGTTGCCTTCATGCGCGGCTCGATAACATCGTGTACCAGCGAATCCAGACGCTCAGAGCCAATGTCGGCAATCTGGCAGGAGATACGCATCTTGGTAAACGAACTATCCACAAACGATTTGAAAAGGCCGCTATTGTCCGTCTGCCCCTTCATGTACTTCAGAATAAACGGCCCTTCACTTTTTGTAGGCAGTGCAAACCGGTCAGGATTGTTATTGTAATATGCCTGCTTCGCAGCCTTTACAAAGCTGATGAGCGACACCGGACGGGATATACGAGGCAATGAGTCCAGAAACGCTTCGAACTCGTCAACCTTCTGCAGATTCTTTGGGTCCAGCAGCGGACGACGTTTCTTCGTGATAAATTCCACCGTCATTTCAAGCGGCATAATGCCACTGAAATTTGCTTCGAAGAACTTAAGGTCCTTCTTTACCTGGCTCTGTTCCGGCACATCGTCCACCATAAACGATACCGAGCGAAGCTTGAAGATACCGATAACCGATAGAACCCCCAGCACAATCGAACACACATAGATGGCTAAACGACGGCGGTGTACAAGCGCGTCGATTATCTTGAGGAATCCGCCCATGATTTTAAAATCCAGGTGGCGCAGGTGTTTTGCCGAAGGCGTAGGCAGCCAGGAGAAAATACTGGGTATCATCACAAGGCTCACAAAGAACAACGCCATAATGTTAATACCAGCCACAATACCGAACTCACGCAGAATGAGTATATCTGTAGCCAACAGCGTGAGGAAACCGATAGCCACCGTAAGGTTTGTAAGGAACGTAGCCAGCCCCATCTTCTTCACCACCGAAGTAATGGCCTCCAGCTTATTTTTAGTCTTGGCAAATTCCAGGTGATACTTGTTTAGCAGATAGATCGCGTTCGTAATACCAATCGTTACAATAACCGGCGGAATCAGTCCGCTAAGCAGTGTAATCTTAAACCCGAACAACGATAATGTCCCCAACGTCCATACCACTACAATACCGATGATAATCATCGAGAACAATACAGCACGGAACGAACGGAAGAACAGGAACATGATAAGCCCCGTAATAACCACCGAAGCATAGGTAAAAAGCTGCATCTCGCGTTTCACTTTTTCGGCCACCACGGTACGGATAAACGGCAGACCGGCATAATGCAACTCAATATCCGTCTCCTCTTTGAATACTCTGCCGGCCTCCAGTATAGCGGCGGTTAGCGGCTCGCGGGCTGCCGAGTTCATAACATCTTTATTAACCGACACCAGGATCATAGTAGCCCCGTTTTCGGTATTCACAAGCCGCCCCATATAAATCTGCTGGCCACGTGCAACAACCAGTGCACTATCCAGATCATCTTGCGTCCGAATGCTTTCGGTGAAAACAGGAGCTATATAAAACTTCACATTCGCCGTGTCCTTCGCAACGTATTGCATAGAGGTTAACGAGAGCGCCTCGTTTACACCGCTGATCTTGCGAATGGTGTTCGTCAGTTTAGTATAGGCCTGGAAATTCTTGAGCTGGTAAATCGCACTGTCCTTCATGCCCACCACAATAACGTTCCCGTCTTCGCCGAACTGCGCTTTGAATTGTGTAAGCGCCACCATATCCGGATCATCCAACGGTACGGTGCGGGCAAAATCATAACTCATCTGAACCCGCGAGGCATGGTAGCCCATAAACACAGTCAATGCTGCGATAATCAAAATGAGGATTAGCCGATACTTAATAATTCCCAGTGCGATGCGATTCCACATGGCGATGCGTTTTTAAGTGCTTGTAAAATGGTTTTGCAGCCGGTGGGGGCGGCGTGTGTTTTTCAAAAAGCGTGCGTCACTTTTTAAAAGAGGAACCAAAACTACGGATTTTTGGGGTTTATGAGCGTGCCGGATTCATTGATTGGCTGATTAGCCCTCCCTACACGCTAAATCCCTTTATTTTACGGTACAGACTAATGGCATGCCGGTCCGTAAGCCCCGAAACAAAGTCAATCACATGGCGCAACATAGTATAGTAACTTGACGGTTGGTCCTTAATAGCCAGCTTAATCTCTTCGGGAAGTAATTCCTGTAAATTCTGATACTTGCGCGACCGGGTGCCAATCATCAGCAGCTCACCCGCGCGGGTAAACTCATGTAAAAGTCCAGGCAACACCTCGTGGCCGGCAGCTTCAATCTCCACTACCTTGCGCGCGCGGTAAATCCGGGTTTTAGAAACCTGGATGATGTCGTCAAGGGCTTTTTGCGAGGGGCAGTGGTCCGCCAGCGCTTTATCAAATGAGCCATCCAAAATCTCTCGCTCGTTATCCAAAAACAACGTAGAGCATTGGTCCATCAAATCGCCAATCGCCAGTGCCCGCAGATAGCCGATCTTTTCAGCCTGGCTTGTCAGGTGGTCCAGCTTACCTAACTTCGATTCGTTTCGGGTAATAACGCCTTTAAACAGCGCATACGCCTCGTCATAACTGATTAGCCCAAGGCTGCAGCCGTCTTCCAGGTCGATAATGCTGTAACAGATATCATCGGCAGCCTCAACCAAAAAGGCCAGCGGATGCCTCGCCCAGCAGGTGCTGGTATTGCCGGCAGTGGCCATGCCCAGTTGTTTGGATACTTCGGTAAAGATTTCCTTTTCAGATTGAAAGAACCCGAACTTCTTCTGGCTTTTCTTCTCCGGATCGCGCGGCGAAAAGTCTGCGGGGCAGGGGTACTTTGTAAACGCACCGAGCGATGCAAACGTCAGTTTCAGGCCGTATTGATTCTTGTTGAGAATTCTAAAGCCCTGAGCATTTCCTTCAAAATTAGTCAGGTCGCTCCATTCGGCAGCCGAAACCCGGTCTTTGAAAGCCTGTGTATCGTTAAAGAAATCAGAAATGGCGTTTTCGCCGGCATGCCCGAATGGAGGGTTGCCCAGGTCATGCGCGAGTGCCGCCGCCGCCACAATGCTGCCAAAATCAAATAACGAAAACTCGTCTTTAAGAGCCGGATGGCGCTGTAAAATCGTTTCGCCTACCCGCTTACCGAGCGATCGGCCAACACTCGAAACCTCCAGACTGTGCGTAAGCCGGGTATGCACAAAATCGTGCTCCGGGAGCGGATGAACCTGGGTTTTATCCTGAAGACGACGGAAAGGATGAGAAAAAATAATGCGGTCATAATCCTGCTCGAACGCACTGCGCGACGGCTCGTTATTCGGAACAAAACGTTGCGATGACAGACGCTGAGACGATAGAAGCTGTTTCCACTCCACGGGTATACGATAAAGGTTATTTCAGATTATGACCGCAATTTTATGGTATTATTCTTTCAATACGAAGTCGATACACATAACCGCAGCCAGAATAAGCTGACGCAACGGGTGGTTTTCAGGTACTTCGGCACTGATCTGAAGCACATAATTGTCCGCAGAGGTAAAAAATTCGCGGCCAAAACCAGCCCATTTCTTCGTTACCGTGGCAAATTCCTTGTTATCGGCCGACATAAATTTAAAATCCCAGCTCGTCCATTTGCCCTTCAGCATACACAGCGGCTGGTCGTTGGCGTCCAGCACCTGAAACCTGCCGCCTATAGAGAATAACTTTTGCTTGAATTTGCCAATCACCACGTTGTTTTCGTCCAGCACTTCCACCGTCGACAGGAAAAACGAAACACCACGACGTACCGTAACCAGGCGTTCGCCGGCAGGCGTCTTGATCTCGATTTCGAATGGCGTGGCGCGTTTGTAATCGGTAAACCGGAACAGCTTGGTGAAGAATCCCAGGTTGTCTTCACGACAGTGCATAATGACCTGCTGTGTTTCGGGATCATAGATGTCGAAGTTGTTGGCAGCTTTGAACATGCCAACGTGTTCTTTTACGAAGAACAGATTCTTGTTCAGTACAGAATTCATTGTAGTAGGGAGTTCCAGTAAGAAATAGTTCAGGCGAAGGCCTGGTATGCGAAAAACACCGGAACCACTACCCGCCATAGGGCAGCATTGTGGTTCCGGGTTTAGTAGATACTTTAGATTTTGCGGAGAATGTTGTTGATCGAGCAGGCGTCGATAAGCTTGGCCCGAAGGTCGGCAATCTTAATACGTTCCTGTTGCATCGAGTCGCGGTCGCGTAGCGTCACCGTGTCGTCTTCCAGCGTCTGGTGATCGATCGTAATACAGTATGGTGTACCGATAGCGTCCTGACGGCGGTAACGCTTACCGATAGCGTCTTTCTCTTCATAAAAGCAGCGTACGTCATACTTCAGGTCGTCCATAATGGCTTGTGCCTTCTCGGGCAGACCATCCTTTTTAGTCAGCGGCAGAATAGCCACCTTGTTAGGCGCCAGCGGTGCAGGTATACGCAATACCACACGCTCGCTGCCATCTTCCAGCTTTTCTTCTTTGTATGACATCGATAGAACCGACAGGAACATACGGTCCAGACCTACCGAAGTTTCTACCACATAAGGAATGTAGTTCTGATTATCCTCGTTGTCGAAGTATTGCAACTTCTTGCCGGAGTGTTTCTCATGGCTCTTAAGGTCGAAGTCGGTACGCGAGTGAATACCTTCAAGCTCTTTAAAGCCGAAGGGGAAATTGAACTGAATATCGCACGCCGCGTTGGCATAATGTGCCAGGTTAAGGTGGTCATGATAGCGGTAGCTATCGTTGCCCAGTCCCAGCGCCTTGTGCCACTTCATACGCTTGTCTTTCCAGAACTCATACCATTTCATTTCCTCGCCGGGCTTCACAAAGAATTGCATCTCCATCTGCTCGAACTCGCGCATACGGAAAATGAACTGGCGTGCCACGATCTCGTTGCGGAAGGCTTTACCGATCTGCGCAATACCGAAGGGAATCTTCATACGGCCCGTCTTCTGTACGTTCAGGAAGTTCACAAAAATACCCTGTGCCGTTTCAGGACGCAGATAAATCTTGTTGGCTTCATCGGCCAGTGAGCCAATTTCAGTAGAGAACATCAGGTTGAACTGGCGTACTTCTGTCCAGTTACGTGTTCCTGAAATGGGGTCTGCTATTTCGAGGTCTTCAATAATCTGCTTCATCGCCGCCATATCGCCGGCGTTCATAGCCTCCTTCAGTCGGTTATTGATCGTGTCGATCTGGTTCTTGTACTCAACCACCTTTGGGTTGGTAGATATGAACATCGCTTTGTCGAATGACTCACCAAACCGTTTCTCCGCCTTCTCTACTTCCTTCTTTATCTTGTCTTCAAGCTTGGCAATGGCATCTTCAATCAACACGTCCGCACGGTAACGTTTCTTCGAATCCTTGTTATCGACCATTGGGTCGTTAAAGGCATCCACGTGGCCAGATGCTTTCCAGGTCGTAGGGTGCATGAAAATGGCAGAGTCAATCCCCACAATGTTGTCGTGGAGCATCGTCATGAACTTCCACCAGTACTCCTTGATGTTGTTTTTCAGTTCGGCTCCGTTCTGGCCGTAGTCATACACAGCGCTGAGACCGTCGTAGATCTCGCTGGATGGAAAAATGAAACCATACTCCTTCGCGTGGGAGATAACGTTTTTAAACAGGTTGTCTTCTTGTGGGTTTGCCATAGGGAGGCAAAGATAATATTAGAAAACGCTTCGCCGCCGGCATTGGAAAATTTTTAAAAGACGGGCTGTGCTCTTCAAAAGAATGTAAGCGATGCGCCCGAACACCTTGTCAGTCATGCCTTTTAGCAGCGAACAAGGCTGGGCGGAGACTTAAAAATAAGCCCGTGACCAACAATAATGAGATCAAAAAGAAGCCGTAGCGACGGATTTTAACGCTTCGGTAATTTTATCGTAAAGGTAGACCCTATTCCTAATGACGACTCGAGGTGTATCGAGCCCGAAAGTTTAATAAGCGCCTCTTTTACGATATACAGCCCCAGCCCCGAACCCTTCGACTGCTCGTTGGCGCGGTAGAACATATCGAAAATTTTGGTGTGATACTCTGGTGCAATGCCCTGGCCATTATCCTCCACTTTCAAATAAAACACGCGGCCGTTTATCTGGGCACGCAGGCGTATAAACTGGGCATCCTTGCGGCGGTCATGATACCGTATCGCGTTTGAGACCAGGTTGCTCATAATAACTTTCAACCGGTTCTTATCCGACTCCACAACGATGTCATCAGGAATATCCACCTGAAACGTAATGTTCTCGGCCTCCGGAGCGAACTTCAAACTATCCCATACTTCAGTAGCCAGATCGGTAAGCTTCACCTTCTCACGCGAAATCTCCAGCCGGTTGTTGCGCGAGTAGTCTGTTATATCCTTGATAAACTTATCGAGCGAGTGCACACGCTCACGCATCATCCCCAGGTAACGCTTCACCTCCTGCGGATCGGTGTTCTGATCGGCAATATTAATCAACCCCATCAACGACGTAAGCGGAGCCCTGAGATCGTGCGATGTGCTGTACACAAAACGGTCCAGCTCGGCATTCGTCTTCATCAACTGGTCGTTGCTTTGCACAAGCTGCAACGCATTGTAGTGGTTAAGACTTATCAGCAGATATACGCCCATAACCGTAATGGGCAGTGCTACCGTAAAGTTTACGATAAACGTAAACAACAGCATATCGTCAGAGTATTCGCGGCGTGGCAGAATGCTGAAGTCAACAAAGTAAGCCAGAACAAAAAGAAAATACGTAAACGCCGAAAACAAAATCGAATGTAGCCGTTTCTTATAGCTGAACACAGCAAAGGCAGCAATGGCAGTCGATACAAAGAATATACTGGTGCCCGAAGTAGGCGACTCGCTGGACGCGAATAAGTATATCGTTATATTAACAGTCGGCAGTAATATATAATTGGCAAGTTCGTGATCGCCCTGCCGGTGAATAAACAATGTAATCAATAAGAAGAATATAGCCGTGGCGTATATCGGTAACGTTTCGTATACACCCATGGCAAAGTCGAACGCAAAATAGAACGACACGAGTATCACGCCGATCAGTGCGAACTGGCCAGAAAGCATCGCCCGCTTGAACTCGCCATGCGACTCAATGAATTTATTCTCACCAATGATGAGATCCCGAACCGTTTTCTTCAACGCCATGTAAACCCAATTGATAGATACAAAAGTAGGATGGTCTGCGGGGCTTATTCTTTCGTTTTCCAGGGTTCGAGTATGCATGCATGTTTTTACTCCGAAAAGAATCCGGGATTATCACCTTTTTAGGCCCTTTTAGCCTTAAAACCCGCTTTTAGAGCTATCGACAACGGGTGAACCCACACTTGAAAATCTGATGGATAACGATTTATGGCCTGTATGGTATGTAGAAACTATTTCCCATTGAATATCAGTCTGGGAATATTTCTCTAAAAAGGAAACACAGCACTCATATCAGGGTGCCATGTTTCCTTCTGAAATGCGTTTAAACATATAATGACAATCGTCAAATAGATTTAGCTTTTTCCCAATAGGCATCCATTTCAGGAAGTGTCATCTCGCCAAGCACCTTGCCGTCTTTGGCCGACTCTGTCTCCAGGTACTGAAAGCGCTTAATAAATTTTTTATTGGTGCGCTCCAAAGCCTCCTCCGGATCGATATCGATAAAGCGGGCATAGTTCACCAGTGAGAACAGCAAGTCGCCAAACTCTGCCATCGCTTTTTCCTTATTGATTGCGCTATTTGCTGTAGTATTGAATTCTGCCTTGAACTCTTGCATTTCCTCTTCCACCTTTTCCCATACCTGCTCTTTTGCTTGCCAGTCAAAGCCCACACCGCGGGCCTTATCTTGTATACGAATAGCTTTCACCAGGGCCGGTAACGACGTGGGTACACCTTCCAGCACAGACTTATTCCCTGATTTAAGTTTGATCTTTTCCCAATTGGCTTTTACAGCATTCTCATCTTCGGCCACTGCGTCGCCGTAAATGTGTGGGTGGCGCTCCACAAGCTTATCGCAAATGGCCGTCATCACATCCGTTATATCGAAAGCTTTCTTTTCAGAGGCAATGCGGGCATAGAACACCAGGTGCAGCATCACGTCGCCCAGTTCCTTCTTTACTTCATTCAGGTCGCCCTCCAGAATAGCATCGGAGAGTTCATAGGTTTCCTCTATCGTAAGATGTCGCAGGCTTTCGAGAGTCTGTTTTTTGTCCCAGGGGCAGTTCTCGCGCAGCTCGTTCATCGTAGTCAGAAGGCGGTCAAAAGCTTTCAGCTTTGCTTCGCGATCAGGATCGGGTGCAGATAAGACTTTTTTCATAGTGCGGGGCAGCTATATAAATGTATTCGGTACGTTCAGTAAACCGTAAAAATCGATAAATCCGGTCGAACTTCAGTTTTTTTACTCCGGAAATCATGAACGGCCAAAGCCAGGTAAAAGCGCCGTAGCCGACCAGCCACCGATCAGACCACAAGCCCGGGATAAAGAATGGATAGAGCATGGATGGAGTACGGGAAAAGTATCCCCCCATTCGCCTGCTACAGTCGTTCCTTGCTGCGTAGCGAGAGAAGCGGGCCCCACAAATAATTACACAGAGCGACACCAAGTTAGAATATATGCTGTTCACCGGCGTATCGGTTCGTTTATATTCTTTCTATCTTTGCCCGTTACCCTTCCGACAAGTCATAACCCTCTCTACGCCGCTGAGGAACTTGCCCCGGACGGTATAAGTTTTTAGTAAAAAATCATCTCTAACCAAACGATTCGAGTGGCCTTAATTAAATCAATCTCCGGTATTCGTGGAACAATAGGCGGGAAAACGGGTGACAACCTGACGCCTGTAGATGTGGTAAAATTTGCTGCGGCCTTTGGTACGTGGGTAAAAGCCGGGCAGGAAAACGCCCGCGTAGTCATCGGGCGCGATGCCCGTTTGTCAGGCGAAATGGTCAGCGCCCTGGTAACCTCCACCCTTCAAGGGCTGGGGATTGATGTAGTAGACCTCGGTTTATCAACAACGCCCACGGTAGAGATTGCCGTGCCCCTGGAAAAAGCTGCAGGCGGCATCATCCTTACCGCAAGCCATAACCCAGGCCAGTGGAATGCCCTCAAGCTACTGAACGCCAAAGGGGAATTTATATCCGGCAAAGACGGTGAAGAAGTGCTGCGCCTTGCCGAAAATGAGGCCTTCGAATTTGCCCCCGTATCAAAACTGGGTAAATACGAGCGCCGCGATGATTATTTGCAGAAGCACATCGATCAGATTCTTAAGCTACCTCTGGTAGATGTTGCCGCCGTACGCAACAAAGGCTTCAACGTAGTGGTAGACGCAGTAAACTCATCTGGCGGTTTGGCTGTGCCCATGCTGCTTAGGGCTATGGGAGTATCCGTAAAGGAACTTTACTGTGAGCCTACCGGGCATTTCCCGCACAATCCCGAACCATTACCCGAGAACCTGACCGACATTTGTCGTGAAATTAAAAAAGGCAAGTACGACCTCGGTATAGTAGTCGATCCAGACGTAGACCGTCTCGCCCTTATATCCGAAGATGGTACGCCATTTGGCGAAGAATATACACTGGTGGCAGTTGCCGACTATGTACTCAAAGCAACCGGCGGTGGCAACACTGTTTCCAACCTCTCATCCACCCGCGCGCTGCGCGACGTTACCGAGAAAGCCGGCGGGAAATATTTTGCTGCTGCGGTAGGCGAAGTAAACGTAGTGAACCAGATGAAAGCCAACAATGCCGTAATTGGTGGCGAAGGCAATGGTGGCATCATCTATCCTGACCTTCACTTCGGCCGCGACGCCCTGGTGGGCATTGCCCTGTTCCTTACCCACCTGGCTAAATCCGATATCTCCGTATCGCGTATGCGGGCGAGCTATCCCAACTATGTAATCTCGAAAAACAAAATCGAGCTTACTGCCGATATCAACGTGGATCGTGTACTCGAATCCGTAAAGAAGAAATACAAGAACCAACCCATCAATACAGAAGATGGTGTTAAGATCGAATTCGATAAAGAATGGGTGCACCTGCGCAAGTCAAACACCGAGCCCATCATCCGCATCTACTCTGAGTCAGACCTCGAAGCAAAGGCCGAAAACCTGGCGAAGAAGATTATTTCGGATATAAAGGAAATCATTGCCGGTTAATTCGGCATTTGCTATTATGATCAACAATAAAGGGCCTGCTTCCTGCATGGGGAACAGGCTCTTTTGTTTTCAGGAAGGCATAATGTACTTCTACCGGACCGATAGACTTGACGTTGCAGATAGTATTGCATACAGCGAAACCGTGTGTACATACCTCTGAAAACGACTCCCAAATACAAGGTTTGATAAAAGTCGGTCCTTTCAAAAAAGCCTCAAATCAAGGATTTAAACGGTTTGCGGAAATTCAAAGCACATTACCTGATAACCGTTTCAGGAAACTCTAAGACCGTTTGACGGAACTCTGAAAAATGCATGTTAACTTTGTATACCAATTGTTTTATCTGACATGAGAATTTACCTGGATAACGCTGCTACTACTCCGCTCGACCCGGAGGTTTTTGAAGCCATGAAGCCCTTCATGCTGGAGGATTTCGGTAACCCTTCTTCAACCCACGCACACGGGCGTAAGGTAAAAGCGGCCATCGAGTCAGCCCGCAAGAAGATAGGTGAATTGTTAAACTGCACGGCCGGCGAGGTGATCTTCACCTCAGGAGGTACCGAGGCAGACAACGCCATTCTCAACACTGCTGTAGAGGCATACGGTATTAAAACAATAATCTCCACACCCATAGAGCACCATGCGGTAACGCACACCATCGAAACCATTGCCCGCACACGCGGTGTAAACTCGGTTATGGTGCGTATGGACGAAAAAGGCCACGTGGACCTCGAAGATCTTGAACGTTTGCTCCGCCTTCATCCGCAAGCACTCGTATCGCTCATGCATGCAAACAACGAGCTTGGCAACCTGCTGGACATTCAGCGTGTGGGCGAGCTTTGTAAAGCATACGATGCCTTCTTCCATTCGGATACGGTACAGACCGTAGGCCACTACCGTCACGATATGAAAAGCCTGCATGTGTGTGGTATGACCGCAGCAGCACATAAATTCCACGGCCCGAAAGGCGTAGGCTTTATGTACATCCGCAAAGACCGTAAGCTCCATCCGTTCATTCACGGTGGCGCGCAGGAGCGCAACATGCGCGGCGGTACAGAGAACGTATATGGCATCATTGGTCTGGCCAAAGCACTCGAAATCGCCTATCGCGAAATGGACGAGCACATGAGCCACATCGAAGGCCTTAAAAGCCGCATGATCGGCCAGCTGCGCGAGCAGATTCCTGGCGTAACGTTCAACGGCGACTCAGGCAACCTGGAGCGTAGCCTGTATACCGTACTAAACGTAAGCCTGCCCGAATCTGAAGAGAACAGCATGCTGCTGTTTAATTTGGATTTACAAGGTATCTCTGCATCGGGCGGCAGCGCCTGTTCAAGCGGCGCCACAACCGGATCGCACGTATTAGGTGCATTGTATCCCGGGTCGCTACGCGGTGCAGTGCGTTTCTCCTTCAGCAAATACAACACCGAAGCCGATGTAGACTTTGCTGTGAATAAGCTGGCTGAACTCGTAAAGGTGCCCGTACAATCGTAAAAACATCACAATCCTCAGGGGCTGCTTCATTGAAGTTATCCCAACATAACAGGTAGGCAATAAGTCCCCTTATATAAATGAGGGGACTTTTCTTTTGCGGAATATTCGATAATTAAGGTTACGCAAAATTGCGGTTGTGCTCATTGGCTCACGGCATAAGAATTTTAACAAGGTTA
>Ga0065165_1000840_pt1 | contig 40310 bp, 26 predicted proteins | sample AraplaMF_Cvi_mMF_FD_63813 | JGI IMG/M metagenome (GOLD analysis project Ga0065165, IMG submission 63813) | Arabidopsis root microbial communities from the University of North Carolina, USA - plate scrape MF_Cvi_mMF (version 2) (version 3) | ecosystem: Host-associated > Plants > Roots >... | reverse complement strand
CGAAGGACGACCGCGACGGGCAGGTCTCCTGGCTCGCGGGTCAGCGCCGTTTCGACCGCCTTCTCGGGATCGCTCCCAATGGCATGTGGCCGATGGCTCGCCGCTTACAGTTGCAGGGGCAGCCGGGATTTTCCCGTTCCCTTTTCATCCCCGTCTCCGGGGAACCTGTCGCGGGGCCGTGCTTACGGCAGCGAAACGGCGATGGCAATCGCTGCATTGCAGCGAAGTCAGGCGGCCTTCAGCCACACCACCAGCGCGAAGCGTGCACGGGCCGCCGGCAGCGTACGATGGGGTGTGAAGCGGTCGAGGAACAGCACGGTGCCGCCGGGGCATTCAGGCCGGACGCGTTCGAGGCCGGCTATCGACGCCTCGGGGATTTCGAAGCCGCGCCCGGTCTGCACCGCGAGCGGCGCGGGGCGACGGCCGGGGATCAGCTCGAGCCCGCCATCGTCCGGCCCGGCATCGGACAGAGGCATCCAGGCCGTGACCCATACCCTGCCGCAGGCGCTGCCATCGTCACGGGCGACGTCGGAATGCCAAGCGTGGCGATGTTCGGGGAAGCTGGCGATACTCGCCCGGACTCGCACCACCGAAGCTTCCAGCCGCCGCCCGCACAGCCGTTCGGCTTCGGCGAGCAGGCGCGGATCCTCGCTCAGCGCGCGCAGCCGCGGGCCGCGATGCGCGTCGGTGCAGAGCGCGAGGCGCAGCAGATTGGCGAGGCTGCGGTCGCCCGCAAAGATCCGGTCGAGCCGATCACCGAGCGGCGCTTCTGGACGGCTCGCCGCGAAGGGCACATGAAGCGCCTGCGCGACCCGATCGAGGTGCTCGACGATGTCGGCCTGCGCAGCCTGGACCAGTGCCGGATCGAACAGCGCGCTCGTCGCATGGCCGTCACGCTGGAACGCGGCCGGATCGCTCATGCGCTCCGGCCGAGCGTGGTGATGGTCGGCCAGTCGCCGCCCAGTTCGACGCGCGCCTCGATGCCGTAGACGGTCCGCAGATGCTCCGGCGCGAGCACTTCGGCAGGGGTGCCATCGGCCACCACGACCCCTTGATCGATCAGCACCAGCCGGTCGCAATAGCGCGCGGCCATGGTGAGGTCGTGCAACACCGCGACGACGAGGCCGCCGGCGTTCGCTTCGCCCCGCAGCAGCTCCATCACGTCGATCTGATGGCCGGGATCGAGGCTGGCGAGTGGCTCGTCGGCAATCAACGCCGGCGCCTCGACGGCGAGCGCGCGGGCGAGCAGCACACGCGCGCGTTCACCGCCCGATAGCTCGGTCGCGTCGCGGTCGCGCAATGCGAGCACGTCCGCACGCACCATCGCGCGCTCGATCGCCGCTTCGTCACTATCCGCGATGCGCGACATCGGCCCGAGATGCGGCAGCCGCCCGAGACCGACCAATCGCTCGACCGACAGCGGCCAGTGCAAAGTCTGGCCCTGCGGCAGATAGGCGATGCGCCGAGCGAGCTGCGCGCGCTTCATGCCCGCCACCGGCTCGCCGTCGACGAGGATGCGCCCCGTGTGCGGCACCAAAGCGAGCATCGCGCGCGCCAGCGTCGATTTGCCCGCGCCGTTCGGGCCGACGATGCCCGTGAGCGTGCCGGGCGCGAAGGTCGCACTCGCGTCGCGCACCACGGTCCGGTGGCCGAGCGTGACGCCGACCTGATCGAGAGTGATGCTCACCATAGCCGCCGCTCCCGCATCAGGTGGATCAGGAAGACCGGGACTCCGAGAAAGGCTGTGACCACGCCGAGCTTGAGCTCGTTCTGCGTGTTGATCAGCCGCACGGCGAGATCGGCGAAGCTGAGGAGGGCCGCGCCGCCGAGCGCCGAGGGCAGCAGGATCGCCGAGGGGCTACGGTCGGTGAGCGGGCGGACCAGATGTGGCACGATCAGACCGACAAAGCCGATCGCGCCCGATACCGCCACCGCGCCGCCGACACCGATCGCTGTGCCGAGCAGCAGCCGCAGCCGCGTGGCGCGGAGTTCGACGCCGAGCGCCTGCGCGCCATCCTCGCCAAGCGTCAGCGCATCGAGCGCGCGGCCGTCCCACAACAGCAGGCCCATACCCACCGCGATGCAGGGAAGCGCGATCCAGACATGATCGATCGAGCGGTTCTCAAGGCTACCGAGCAGCCACGTCATGATCTCCATCGCCGCGAAGGGATTGGGCGAGAGGTTGAGCGCGAGGCTGATCCCCGCGCTCGCCAGCGTCGCCACCGCGATGCCCGCGAGAATCAGGGTGAGCGGGCTCTCCGAGGTGCCCGCGAGCGTGAACAGCACCCCGAGCGACAGCATCGCGCCGAGCACGGCGAGCACCGGCAGCACGGCCGGATGGAGCTGCGACAGGCCGAAATAGAGCGCGGCGACGGCGCCCAACGCGGCGGTATTCGAGATGCCGAGCACGGCAGGTTCGGCGAGCGGATTGCGCAAATAGCCCTGCAGCGCCGCGCCGGCGAGGCCGAGCATCGCGCCGACCGCGAGCCCGAGTACCATCCGCGGCAGGCGCAACTCGAGCAGGATCGCATTGGCGATCGGGTCGCCATGGCCGGTGAAGGTCGCCAGCATCCGGCCAAGCGACAGGCTCACGGGGCCGAACAGGATCGATCCGATCGCGGCGACGAGCGTGAGGGCGAGCAGCCCGGCGAGCAGCAAGGGACGGGAGAAGGTCATCGGGCCCGGCTCCGATCCAGCTGCTCGGCCATCGCTTCGGCCGCCTCGACATAGGCGGGGCTGCCGCACACCGTCCACGCCTGCGGGATGCTGATCCGCTTGATGCCGGCCAGCGCGGGGTGGTGGAGCATCTCGGTGCCCTGATCGGCGACTCTGTCGGTGGCGCTCTCGACGATCAGATAATCGGGTCGGGCCGCGACCATCTCCTCGAGGCTGAGCTGCGACAGCGGCGGCTTGCCGAGTTTGGCGGCGAGGTTCACCAGCCCCACGCGCTGCATCAGATCGTCGATCAGCGTGCCCGTGCCGGTCATGAAGCCACGGCGCTGATAATAAGCCGCGACCTTGCCCCTGCCGGGCTTGCCGAGCCTGGCCAGCGACGCCTGCATGCGCGCGATCAGCGCCTCGCCGCGCTCGGGATGACCGACCGCCGCCGCCGTCTGGCGGATCGAGGCGTAGATCTCGTCGACGGTGTTGGCGGTGTCGAGGTCGAGCATGTTGTATTCGTGCCCCTTGAGCGCACGCATCGCCGCGCTGCGCCGCGCCGGCATGCCGATCACGAGGTCCGGATCGATCGCGAGGATCTGCTCGGCCGAATTGCTGAGCAGCGGCAGTCCCCGCGCCTTCGCCGCCTCGCCCGACATTTCGGCGTCGGTCGCATTGTGCGTCAGCCCGGCGATCTGGTCGCGGTCGGCGAGCGCGAGGACGAGCTGGTCGGCGCACAGGTTGAGCGACACGATCCGCTTCGGCTTGCCTGTCGGCGCCGCCGCGGGCGAAGCGGTCGTCGCCCACAGGGCCGCCCCGCCCAGCGCGAGCAACGGCAGAGCCAGAGCGATGCGGCCGGTTCGCCGCATCAGAACTCGATCCCCGGCTGCGCCTTCACATTCTGCTCGCGGAACGGGTGCTTCACCTGCGTCATCTCGGTGACCAGATCGGCGGCGTCGATCAGCGCTTGCGGCGCGTTGCGGCCGGTGATGACGACATGCTTCATCGCCGGCTTGGCCGCGAGCGTCTCGAGCACTTCGTCGACCGGCAGATAGTCGTAGCGCAGCACGATGTTGAGCTCGTCGGCGACGACCATGGCATAGGCCGGATCGGCGATCATCCGCTTGACCTCCTCCCATGCCTCGCGCGCAACCGCGATGTCGCGCGCCCGGTCCTGCGTGTCCCAGGTGAAGCCCTCGCCGATGCGCAGGAACTCGACCTGGTCGGGGAAACGATCGAGCACGCTCTTCTCGCCGGTGTCCTTCGCGCCCTTCACGAACTGGACGATCCCGACCTTCATGCCGTGCGCGACCGCGCGCATCACCATGCCGAAGGCGGCCGTGCTCTTGCCCTTGCCCGGGCCGGTATGGACGATGACGAGGCCCTTCTCGATCGTCTTGGTGGCGAGCTTCTTCTGATGCGCGGCCTGGACCTTCTGCATCTTCGCCTTGTGCTCGGCTTCGCTGCGCGGCGGCTTCATGCTGCTGCTCCCCGGCATCAGAAAGCGACCCGCACGCCGCCATAGGCCCCGCGGCCGGCGGCGGCGAAGCTGAACACCTCCTCATAGCGCTCGTCGAACAAATTCTCGACGCGGCCGAAGACCGAGAACCGATCGGAGATCCTGTAGGCCGCGTTGAGATTGACCAGCACATATTCACGCAGCGACACCGTCACCGGGACATAGCTCGGGTCGGTATAGGCGAGGTCGGTCATCCGCCCGTTGTAGCGGACCGTCAGCGTGCCCGAGAAACGCTTGTCGGTGCTGAACACGGTCGCGTTGAAGCTGGCGATGCTATCCGGCCGCCGCGTTTCCTTCACGCCGTCTTCCTTGGCGTCGAGCCAGGTATAGGCCGCATCGATCTGGATCTGCGGGATCGGGCGCAGGCTGGCCGACACCTCCACGCCATGCTGGGTCGAATCGCTCGTGCGGTTGCCCGGCGTGGCGATGTAATCGGGCGCCGGATAGGTGGTGTAGATCTCGTCCTTGAGCCGCGAATCGAAATATGTCGCGCCGATCACCGCCTTCCCGCCGAGAAAGCTCTGGTCGATCCCGGCTTCCCACCCTTCCGACTTCTCGGGCTTGAGGTTGGGGTTGCCGATATATTTGCCGTCATAATAGCCGAACAGCTCGTAATAGACGGGGTTCTTCACACCCGTGCCATAGGCCGCGTGGATCCGCGTATCACTCGGCAGGCGATAGCCGGCCTGGACGCGCCAGGTGGTGGCGTCGGCGAAGCGGTTGTTGAAATCCTGCCGGATCGAGGCGCCGCCGGTGAAGCCGCCTGCGGTCAGCTCATATTGCCCGACCAGCCCGACATTGTCGGTGCTGCGGCGGCCGGTGAAAGCGAAGGTCGAAACCGGCGCGGTGTTCTGGAACTGCTCGCGCTCGACATCGACCGCGCCGGTCAGCCGGTGGGTGACCGCGTCGCTGCCGAAGCGGAGGCTGGAGACGAAGGATCCCTTGTAGCGCTGGCCCTTGTCGCCATAGGTCCGCCCCGAGGCGTCATAGCCGTCGCGCGCGGTGTCGGCGAACTCGCCCGAGAGCGTGTTGGTCCAGCGCCCGTCGAGCGCGGTCAGCTCGGCGCTGAGCAGGCCGTACAGCGCCTCGTTGATATTGTGCACGCCGGGACTGTCGATCGTGTAGCCGAAGGTCGGGCTGGACGGATCGCTGTCGCTGTCGTTGAGGTCGGCATAGGTATAGCTGTAGCGCAGCACGCCGCTCAGCCTGAGATTGTCCGCCGGCCGCCAGTTGAGCTTGGCGCTCGCGCCGACGCTGTCCGAGCCCAGGTCGCGCGTGCCCTCCTCGGCGGTGGGATAGCCGTTGGTGTGATACCAGCTGCCCGACACCGCATAATCGAGAGTGCCGGCCACGCCCGCGGCGCGCGCGGCGCCGCTGAACGTGCCGAACGAGCCGCCCTCGGCCCGCGCGGAATAGCCCGGCGCCTCGGCGCCCGAGAGGGTGATGTAGTTGATCACCCCGCCGATCGCGTCCGAGCCGTAGAGCGAGCTCTGCTGACCGCGCAGCACCTCGATCTTCGCCTCGGGATCGGCGATCAGCGTGCCGAAATCATATTCGCCATAATAGGGATCGGCGACCTCGATGCCGTCGATCAGCACGAGGACGTGATTGCTCTCGGTGCCGCGGATGCGGATCTGCGTCTGGCCGCCGATCGCACCGATGCGGCTGACCGCCACGCCGGGCACGTCGCGCAGCACGTCGGAGACGATGCGTGTCTGGCGCTGGTCGAGCTGGTCGGCGTCGATCACCGTGGCCGAGGCGGCGAGCTGGCTGAGCTTCACCCCCTCGCCCGAACGCGACGCGGTGACCAGGATCGCGTCCTGCGGATTGGTATCGGCGTCCGCGCTCTGGGCGGCGGCGGGTGCCGCGGCGGCGATGGCGAGCAACGAGACGAAACCGGTCTTCAACATGGATATCCCCCGGGCGCCGGTGCAACGACTGCCGGGAGCCGCACGCCTTGCGCGCGAACGATCGATGCGGAGCGACAGACGGGCGCTGGGCGCCTGACGCACGCACCTAAGCGGCCCCGGCCGCTTGGTCGTCGCTCAGACGGAGAGATACCGTGCCTTGGCCAACCCCTGGACCAGGGCAAGAGCGACCGGTGCGCCGGCAGGTCTCCTGGCTCGCGGGTCAGGGCTTGATGCACGCCTTCCCGAGCCTTTCCGGCCCAGTGGCCGCTCCCTCTGATGGGGAGCAAGTGCATCGCGCTCGCCGCTTACAGTTGCAGGGACAGCCGCGGATTTGGACGGTCGCCCGTCCGCACCGCATTCCCGATTAAGCCCCTTTCCGGGGCACCGGCACGATCACGCGGCGGGCTTTCGACCCGCCACGCGGCGCGCATAGGACAAAATCCGCGGCAAGCCAATTCGCAATCGATCCTGCCGCGGACCTGCTCATTGCGCGATATTGTTGCTCCGGTCGCGATCGGGCACGCGGTGGTCGGGATCGAGTTCGGCGCGGACCACGCGCTGCTTGCCCGCCACATAGACGTCGGTGCTCGCCTGCCGGATCCAGGTCTCGGCGGGCAACTTGATGTCGCGCGTCGTGTTGTCGGCGAAGGTCACGCGTAGCGTCACCGGCATCACCATCGGGTCGCGATTCTCGACCGTGACGAAACTTCCCCCGGCGTCGCTGCCCGCCGGGGCGATCTTCGTCACCGCCGGATCGAGCGTCCAGTTGTTCACATACCAGCCGCGCCACCACCAGGAGAGATCCTCGCCGCTGGCATCCTCCATCGCGCGGAAGAAGTCTGCGGGCTTGGGATGCTTGAACGCCCAGGCGGCGATGAAGCGGCGGAAGGCGGAATCGAAGCGCTCCGGCCCGAGGATCTGCTCGCGCAGCAGGATCAGCCCCAGCGCCGATTTGAAATAGGTCACCGGGTGCCGGTATTTCTCAGGCACCGTGTCGGCGCGCGACAGGATCGGTGGGGCGTTCGGATCGGCCAGCACCGGCAGGATCTCGTCGACCGGATTGCCGCCGCCGCGCGCATATTCACCGTCACGCTTGGGGCCGTATTCGCCGTGGTTGAAGGCGTCGGATTCATAGACGTCGATGAAGGTGTTGAAGCCCTCGTCCATCCACGCGTCGCGCCGCTCGTCGAAGCCGACGATCATCGGGAACCAGCTATGCCCGATCTCGTGCGCGCTGATCCAGAACAGCTCCTTGCCGGCATCCTCGACGCCGTCGAACACGATGCCGGGATATTCCATGCCCGTGGCGATGCCGGCGACGTTGATCGCGTTGGGCCAGGGATAGGGAAACCAGCGCTGCGAGAATTGCTCGACCGCGTGCTTCAGATATTCGGTCGAGCGGCCCCAGCGCTCGGGACCCTGGCTCTCAGCAGGGTAGACCGACTGGGCAAGCCCCGTCCGGCCCTCGGGCAGGTTCATCCGCGCCGCGTCCCAGGCGAAGGCCGGCGAGGCGGCGAAGGCGACGTCGCGCGTGTTCTCCATGCGGAAATGCCAGGTGAGCGTACCGTCATGGCGCGGGCGCGAACCCGGCGTGCCGATCTCGTTCGGCGCGATGATGTTGACGGTGGCGTCGCTCCCACGCGCCTTCTGCAGCCGCGCGCGCTGCTCGGCGGTGAGCACTTCCTCGGGGTTCATGAGCTCGCCCGACCCGGCGACGATCATGTTCGCCGGCAGCGTCACCCAATAGTCGAAGTCGCCATATTCGAGGTAGAATTCCTGCGCGAGATAGGGGAGCGGATCCCAGCCGCGCAGATCGTCATAGACCGCCATGCGCGGATACCATTGGGCGAGATTGTAGATCTCGCCGTCCCGTGCCTTGCCCCAGGCCATGCGCCCGCCCCACTCGCCGGGGATGGCGAAATGATAGCGGACGCGCAGACTGAGCTTGCCGTGCGACGCGAGCGCCGTCGGCAGCGTTACCTGCATCCGCGTATCGGAGATCAGCGGCGTGAGCGCGATCGTCTTGCCGCCGATGACCAATTCGACGCCGTCGATGACCATGCCGTCGGTATTCCCGCCCGGCCGGCGCCCGCTGGCAAGCGCGCCGCGCGATTCGGGGCGGTAGAGATTCTGGTCGAGCTGCAGCCAGAGCCGGTCGAGCTGGTCGGGGCTGTTGTTGGTATAGGCGATCGTCGCCGTGCCGCGCAGCGTCTTGCTCGCGGGATCGAGCGTCGCGTGAATCTGATAGTCGGCGCGGTTCTGCCAGTAAGCCGGCCCGGGCAGGCCGTTGGCACCGCGGATCATATTCGCCGGGGTCGGCAAGGTCAGCGGCGCAAAGGTGACGCGCGGCTCGTAGCGGGTCTGCGCGGCGGCGGAGGTGGAGGCGAGAAGGGCGAGCGCGACCAGCGCGGATTTACGATACGCCAAAGGATTCAAGGACCTGCTCCCGGTCAAACGCGCCGCCCCCGGCGCGATCATGCTGTCGATATGCTTTCCGCTGATAGGACCAATCCGGCGCGCACGCCAAGTGTTGTGGCGGGCATCATGATGCCGGGACCCCGCCGCGCGGTCGCTATTTGAGACGCTGCTCCAGCAGTTCCTGCTTTTCCTCGGGGCAGAGCAGCACATTCTCGAGGCGGCGCAGCGCGTCGAAGCTGCTGCGCACCAGCTTACCGTCCACCTCCCCGAAAAGGACATAGCCCGCCGGCAACGCATCCACATAGACCTGCGCGGCGGTCAGCCCGGCATCACGCAGGAAATCGCGGCACACCTCGGCGATGATGAACGGACGATCCCGCCCGAGCGTCGCGCGCGCACCGCGGAAGAAATGGATCTCGTGCCCTTCGATATCGACCTTGATCACGCCCACGGGGGCATCGCCGATCAACTCCGGATGATCGTCCAGCTTCTGCACCCGGGCAACGATGTCGCCGCCGTCCGTGATCGCCGCGTTGCCCGTTCCACTCCCGCCCGTGGAGCCGTCCAGCGAGAGACACACCTCGGCATCGGCGTCCGACAACCCGAGCGGCATCAGGGTGACCTGATCCTCCACCCGATTGAGCGCGATATTCTCGCGAAGGCGCTGGATATTTCCCGGCACGGGCTCGAACGCGATCACCGGCCCCGGGGCCTTGCGCAGCCGCGCGACCCGGATCGAGAAGAAACCGACATTGGCGCCCACGTCGAGATAGCTTTCACCGGCCCCGAGCAGGCGAGCTCCCGTCTTGACCCAGAAATCGTCGAATCGGCCGGAGTAGAAGGCATGCCATTCGGTCTTCGCCTTCAAATCGACCCTGAAGCGGGTTCCTTCGCGCAATTTGGCAATCCGCATCGGCGCAGCACCGGCACCGAGCAGGAAACCATTGGCCGCACGCGAGGCGCGACTGACCCCCCTAAGTCTCCACAATCTACGCGTGAACGTAGCGGCCAGATCGACAGCCAAATCACTGACAATTGCAGTCACTGCCCCGCCACTCCTCTTTCGCCAACGGGCGACGGACGAAGAATAGCGATCCGCCAAAACGCCACAAGAGCGCGCGGCACCCGGTCGATGGCCGAAACGCTGCGCATATTTGAGAGCGGCCATCGATACGGGTGGCAGGATGGCGCCCGCTGCTCTCGCATCATTGCTCCGATCGCGCCACCGCTTTGCACAGACCGTCGGTCGCCAGCGCAACGCGCGATTCGGGCGTGTCGCGGTTCGAAGCGTCATTCTCCACGCCGCGCGTTTCGGTGTTGAAGGCGAGCAGGGTACCCAGATGCTGATCGGGGCACAGGCTCAGATAGGCACGGAAGCCGTTCTGGTCGCCATTATGCCCGATGAAGCGGATGCCGTCGTCGCGGTCGAGGAAGAAGGATAGACCGCTCCACGTCGTCGGCGCCATCCGGCCCTGCGTGAAATCCTCGCCCGCCGATATCTGCGGCATCCACATTTCCTCGAGCGAGGCGCGCTTGAGGACCAGGTCGTAGTCGATCTGACGCTTCGGATCACCGAGCAGGAAAGCGACATATTTCGCCATGTCGGGCAACGGCGCATTGAGCCCGCCGTTCGACACCGTCACGCCGGTATCGACATCGAACGGCGCCGCGACACGCTGGCCGTCGCGGATATAATAGCTGTGCGACCGGTGCGGCAGCAGATAGGGCGGCGTGCGGTCGAAATAGCTCTCATGCATGCCGAGCGGTCTGAGGATGTTCTTGTCGACATAGACTTCGAAATCCTCGCCCGAGAGCCGTTCGATCACCTGCCCGAGATAGACGATGCCGGGATTGGAATAGCTGAACCGGCTGCCGGGTTTGAACTTCACCTCGGTATAGGGGATCATCGCCTTGAGCTGTTCCCAGCCCGGCGGCTCGAAGGGTTGCCACGGCTGATCGCGCCACGGCCAGGTGCCGTTCCGGAAGCCGGCGCTGTGGCTCATCAGCTGGCGGATCGTGATCTTTTCGGTGTCGCCGAAGGGATTGTGGACGCCCGCGAGTTCGGGGACGTAGCGGACGATCGGATCGTCGAGCTTGAGCAGCCCGCGATCGCGCAGCTGCATGATCGCGATGCCGGTCATCGTCTTGGTGATCGACGCCCAATGGTAGATCGTCCGGGCGTCGACCGGCACGCCACCTTCGGCATCCTGCAGGCCGAGATGGTCCGCGACGACGACGCGCCCGTCGCGCACGACGTAGAAGCTGCTCCCGGCTATGTCTCCGCGCTGGACGTCGGCGCGGTGCGTCGCACGGAAATCGGCCAGCGCCTTGTCAAACGCGCGGTCGCCCGCGATCGCCGGGCTGGCGATCAACAGGAGGGACAAGGCGAACCGGCGGAGCATCTCAGGACGGCCGCAAGGTCGTGCGCGACACGGCGCTCGCGTCGACCGCGGCCCGGCTGAACGGCATCGGCTGCATCCTGCCCTCGGCCCAGGGGCGATACTGGTCGCGGTAGTGCGGCGAGCGCGGATCGATCGACTGTCCGGGCAGCAGCAGCATCAGCGAATTGTCCCATGCGCCGACGTCGATCACCTGCAGATAGCTGGCGCCGCCGCCCACGCTCCAGTTGGGCCCCGAGCTGAGCCAGCGCGCCATGACGGTATAGCCGTCGCCCCCCGAACCCTCGCCTTCGATCGGTGGAAAGGCCGCGGCGATCGCGGGGATGACCGCGAGCGGATGGCGGATCCGCACCTGGTGAAGCGTGCCGTAGCGCCATTTGGCGGGATCGGGACCGAGCCGCTGGCGCGCCTCGGTCCAGGCCGAGATCAATGCTCCATCCAGCATCGCGTCGCGCGCGGCGCGGGGATCGGCGCCGAGGCGCGCGTCGGGATTTGCGAGCAGGCCGAGCAGCACCGATGGCGCGATCTCGGTCACCAGCGACTTGGCCGAGGCGGGCACGATTGCCACGAGCATGCGCTTGCCCAGTTGGCGCCAGAGCATCTCGAACAAGGCGGCGGGGCCGCTGTCCGCTGCGATCCGCGCGTCCCAGCCGCGCAGGAGCTCGACCGCGGGCCGGGCGGCGTCCGAGGGGCGTTGCGGGAGAAGCGCGAGCAGCTGGCGGGCCGGCGTCGACAGCGTGTCGTGCTGGAGTGCGACGCTGTCGGCCAGGCTGTGCTCGTCCTGTTTCGCCAGGACTTCGGCGATGCGATTGTAGCGATAGGGGTCGCGGAACGAGAAAGCGGGGATGCGGTCGCGCGGCCAGTCCGCGGGAAGGTTGTTCTGGTTGGCCGAGGCGAACCAGCCCTTGGCGGGGTTATATTCGCTCGGCAGCGCCGCGAAGTCGCGCATGCCCGTCCAGTCGTAACGCCCATCGCCCGGAACGGGCAGCAGGCCGTCGCCGCGCTTGCGCACCGGCACATAGCCGATGACCTGCCAGCCCGTGTTCCCGTGCACATCGGCATAATGGAAATTGGTCGGCGACGGGTGGAGCGGAAAGGCCTTGCGCAGGCTCGCCCAGTCCTTCGCGAGGTTGATGGCGATCATCGCGAAGGCACCGTGGCCGCCCGGCTGCATCGCGACCGTGGCGAGCGCGGTCGCCCGCTTCCGCGCGGGATCGTGCGAGATCACCGGCCCATGGACCGAATAAAGCAGCGTCACCTTCTCGGCCGGCGCGCCCTTCACCGCGATGGTTTCCTCGACGCGCTCGAAGCGCTTCCAGCCGTCATTGTGGCGGTAGCGCTCGGGATCGTCCGGATGCAGTTCGAGGACGAACAGGTCGGTCTGGTCGATATGGAAATTGGTGCGGCCGAACGCGAAACGATCGGTATGGCCCTGCATGATGCCGGGCAGTCCGGGTGCGCCGCCGCCGATGACGTCGAGCCCGGGCGCGCTCAGGTGCGCGACATGGCGCGGGCTGAAGCCGCCGATGCCGAGATGCGGATCGTTCGCGAGGATCGGCCGTCCCGTGGCGGTGCGCGACGGTGAGACCGTCCAGGCGTTGCTCCCGGCATTGGCGTGCTCGAGCGCGCCGGGGCCGGCGGGATCCCTGACCGGCTGCTCGGGCTCGAACGGCAGCTTGCCAAGCTGAAGCACACCGAGATCCGCCTCGCTCACCGCGCCGGCGTCCAGCCCCTCGGGTACGTGCATGGTCCAGGCGGGCCGCAGGGGCGCAACGATCGCGTCGAGCTCGAGCAGCCCCAGGGCCGCGAGCCGCGCCCGACGGATCTCGTCGTCGACATTGCCGGTCGCGGACTCGCGGATGCGCACGAGGTCCCGGATGTCCCATTTGATCGGCGTGATGTTGAGGATGCGGTATTCGGGCGGGAGCAGGGCCGGATTTGCGGTTACTTCGTCGATACGGGCGTTGATCCCGGCGACATAGGCGCGCGCGCAGGCGAGGACAGTCGGAGGCACGCGGCGCAGTTCGGCATCGAGGTCGCCGCGATAATGGAAGAGGCGGGCATTGGCGTCATGCTTGGCAAAGCGCGCGCCGAAATCCTCCGAAAGCCGCCCAAGCTCGCGGCGATGCGACAGGTCGATCTGGAACAGGCGATCCCGCGCGACGACATAGCCCTGGCCGAAAAACGCATCGGGTATCGACGCCGCGCGAATGTGCGGGGTGCCCGACGCATCGTCGATGATCTCGATCGGCGCCGCCAGTCCCTGCACCGTCTGCTGGCGGCCGATCGCCGGTCGCAGCAGCGCCGCGGCACTGGCGGAACCGGTGACGAGTGCCGCGGCCGAGCCCAGCAGGAAGGAACGACGGTGAAGCAACGGCAATCCCCCGGCTGTCTGTCAGGGCCGGAAGGTTGGCCGCGGCGCGAGCGGCTGTCCATCGCCACCGGATACGACAGTAATAACCGGAGGTTATCGCAGCAATGCCGATGCAACTGCGCCCCCGCCGCGAGCGACGGGTTCTCCACCCTTCGCGTCAGCCAGGAGCTCGCTCAGGCGGCAAGCGCCGATTGCATGGCGCCGTTGGTCAAAATGTGATCCGCCGCCCAGATCGCCGCCTGGGTACGGTTCTTCACATGCAGTTTCCGAAGAATAGCCTTTACGTGGACCTTGACGGTCGCATCCGCGATCTGAAGTCTCCGGGAGATCAGCTTGTTCGAATCTCCATCAGTGAGACACCCCAGTATCTGTATCTCGCGTCCCGAAAGATTTGGAACCTTGTCGGCAAGGCCGCGCAGCCGGGCCTTCGCCACGGAGGATTGACCGAAAATCCCGAGAGTTTGCGGCGGAAAATATTTCTCGCCCAGGGCAACCAGACGGAGGATGCCCGCCAGCGGCTCACACGCAACGGCCTTATTGAGAAGGCCGTCGACAATATTGCTTCCGAAGGCCGCGATGATATCGGACGCATCGCAATCGTCGACCATCAGTACGATGCGCGCGTCGGTAGCCTGCCGTAGCAACCGGCATTCGGCCAGGCCCTGGTCGAAGTCGGTCGCATCGACGACCAGCAGGCCGAAATCACCCTCATGGACGAGCAGATCGGCTGCCCGCGCGTGAGTCTGCCCGATCACGAAACCGCGCTCGGACAATATTCTGCGCAAACCTTCGCGTATCAGTTCGTTGCCGCCGAGTAGTGAGACGCGCAGGCTGTCATGCATGATGATCCCCCTGTTGAACTGATTCGGAACGACATTTCTCGTTTGTTAGACCTATAGCGGCAATCTGCTTCAAGTATGATACCCATTAATGGTAGGTATTTCAGGGCAATGTTGCATATTTACATTGATCTATTTTATCGCGGCCGTAACATTTCGTGATGCGATATATCTGGCTTGATTCGCATAACTCATCGATCGGGCAAGATTCGATGCCCGTGCCCCAAGCCAGTCGTCCGACGACGTCGCCTTGCCTAATCTCGGCGGCCAAAACTGGCTGTCTGCAAGCGCCCGCTTCCAGCCACTGCCAGGAGCATGCGGCCAAGGCATTCTTCACTCGGCCCGGTGTGAGAATCCCGATTACATCGTGCCGACGCAAGCGGAGCGCCTCAGGTGCAGCTATACTGCGCAATCAAGGAGAGGGTGGTGGGACCGCCGCCTACCATGATGCGCGCCAAAACTTGCTGAAAACCGTGCCTTCTTGAGCACGACATGGCTAAAATGCCCCCACCCGTGCCCCCAAAAAAACTGGTGCCTGCCGCCACAGGCACTTTGATCGTCAGATCGATGCCCGTTCGGTGATCCAGTTATCGATTTCCGCCTCGAGCCAGCCGACGCACTGGGTGCTCAGCTGGCGTGCGCGCGGGAAATCGCCAGCATTCATCTTTCGGTAGATCGTCGCCCGGCTCAGCCCCGTGCGGTGACGCACGGCGGGCAAGCGCAGAATAACGCGGGGCGCCGTGTTGCGGGCGGGGCCGCAATCGTTCGCGATTTTCGCCTGTGCTCGAATGCGTGGCAGTGTAGTCGTGTCTTCAGCCATGGTTTCCCTCATCGGTCTGCTGTGGTGAGGACCGGTCCGGCGTTGCCGCGCCCGACCGGTCAGTGGAAAGGCGATCCAGCCGTGTCCATGCGAGCTGGATGATGTTCGAGATATTGAGCGAAATGTGGCTCGGCAGGCTGCGAAGCTGGGGAATGTCGAGCAGCATGTCCTCGGGCAGGATGACCATCGCTTCGCCATCCAGTGCGACGATCCAGCGCGTTTCGCGATCGGTGAAGCTGCGCTCCGAGAAGAGGTCGAAATAGAGGTTGAAGGCATGTTCGGCGCCTTCGTTGAACCAGTTCTCCATCTCGAAAGCCCTGGCGCTGATCGCCGCCTTTCCGCTCTGACGAGAAGCGAGCCAACCATCGAAATCGTCATAGCCGCGAGCGCGCCGGAGCTCGACGGTGCCGAGGGCATCGTCTTCCGCGACATCAGGATAGCGCGTCGCCAAACTTGCGACTTCCCAGAGGATCCCGGCCGCCCGGCGCAGTGCCGCGCCGTTCATTCCGTAGCGACTCAGCTCGGCGAGCAACGCGCCGATGTGGATCGCCTCGAATCCGAACCGGCGATGCTTGCCCTTCCCTGCGCTATCGGTGCGCGGGACGATCAGACCGAGTTTGATCCAGTAAGCGAGCATCTCTCCAGGCACAGCCGTGGCCGCGCTGAGTTCATTGCGCGTGTAGCTGCTCGCCATGGAGACCTGCGGAGACGTCATGCACCTCCACTCGCAATGCAAATCCAACAAGGGAAGCGATAAAGAGAAAAATTCTCTCTATCATGCTGCAGGCTCGGTTCGGCCAGCATAGGGTCTGGCACGCGGGAAAACCCCAACATCCCCAACATCGGCGGATTTCTGCGGGTTTCGGGCCAATATTTGGGCCAACCTCACCCCAACCGGATTGGGGTAGGCTGCTCCAATATATCGGATTCAAAAAATCCAATGATATCAATGATGTTTGGGTTTTGCGCGGGTGAGGTTGGGGTTTGGTTGGTGTAGAAGGCCAACATTAAAATCAGTGTTTTACAAATACCTAGGCACGAAATCGCGTCCGTGTTGGGGATGTTGGGGTTTTCCCGCGTACACCGTCCAGATCGCGTGGTCTTCGCCACCTGCGCATGGGATGTTCGATCGGAGCGCCAGGTGCATCAAATCGCATCACTAAATCGGCACCCCTGCCCTGGCGGCTCAGGGGAGGCCCGCTGCATCAAAAGCGATAGGAAAAGCGGGCGGGCGAGGCGGGGGGAAAAGCGCGCTCGCGGGGTCTGCAAGACAGTAGCGGTGCGCCGGAGGCGCACGCGTCGCGACGCAGCCCAAGCATATGGAAAGCCCACCCATTCAGGTGCGCAGCGCACGCTCTTCTCGCCAGAATCCTGTGGCTATTTCGGCAGAGTCGCCGCTTCCGCCACGGTAAATCCCGCGGTTTCACCGGCGACGCCGGTTCCCGGTTGGCCCGATCCGACGCTGACGCGATAGTCGCCCGCGAGAACCTTCCGCACGCCATCGGCCGTCACGGCGCTGAGGTCGCGCGGCGAAAGCTCGAACTGGATCGTGCGTGCCTCGCCCGGTGCCAGGGGGACGCGCTGAAAGCCGCGCAGCGCGATGCGCGGCGCGCCGGGATCCGCGGGAAAGTCGAGATAGAGTTGCGCGACTTCGTCACCTGCCCGCTCGCCGACGTTGCGAAGCTCGGTCGTGACGTGGATACCCTTGGCGGTGCTGCCGTCGACGGGCGTGACCCGGAGGGGGCCATAGCTGAAACGGGTGTAGCTGAGGCCGTAACCGAACGGATAGACCGGAGCCCCGGTGAAATAGCGATAGGTACGCCCGGCCATGCCATAGTCGCCGAAGGGCGGCAGATCGTCGAGGCTGCGATAGAAGGTGAGCGGCAGCCGGCCCGAGGGATTGGTCTTGCCCGACAGAACGTTGCCGATGGCGAGGCCGCCAGATTGCCCCGGATACCAGGCTTCGAGCACCGCCGCGGCATTGTCCTTCGCCCAGGACAAGTTGATCGGGCTGCCGTTCATCGCGACGACCACCAGCGGCTTGCCCGTCTTACGCGCCTGTTCGAGCAGCTTGAGCTGATCCGGTGGCAGATCGAGCGTGGTCTTGTCGCCGCCCTTGAAGCCCGGGATCTGTATCGGCGATTCCTCGGCCTCGAGGTCGGAGGTGAGCCCGACCACGGCCACCAGCACGTCGGACTGCGCCGCCGCCGCATCGAGCGCGCGCTCGGGTGCGTCGGAGACGCGCTTCCACACGAGGCCGACCCCGGCGTCGCCGGTGTGCGCATCTCCGGATACCTCGATCGGATAGCGGTGGCCCTTCTCCAGCCGCACCGTCTGCATCGTCGGGAGGCTGCCCCAGGGCGCGTCCTTCAGATCGACGAACGGCTTGCCGTCGAACTGCAGCGTACCGCTCATGAAGCCGGCGAGGCCAAGCCGGTACGTCCCGCTCTCCGGCGGCACGAGGAAGCCGGTCCACACCACGCGGTGATGGTCGGACACCTGCGGCAGATCGAGGCTGCGCCCGCCGACGCCGGCCTCGATGCGGCTGGCGACCGGCGCGGAGGCGAACCGTGCGGCTGCGATATAATCGCGCAATGCGCCGGGGGCGAAGCGCGCGGGCGGCGTGCCCAGTACATTGTAATAGCGCGCGAGCAGGCCCGGCTTGCCGTCGGGGCTGTGCAACGCCTGTACCGGAACCGGATCGCCGTCGGTAAAGGTTTCGCCGAACGGCACATAGTCGACGCGAGCACCGGGCATCGCCTGGCGCAGGCCTTCGACAACCGAAACGGGCGGAGCCGAGAGCGGCGACGAATAATTGCCGCGCAGCACACGGGTGGCGTCACCTAGCGGGCCGATCACGGCGACCCGAAGACCGGGCCGCAAAGGCAGGACGCCGTCATTCTTGAGCAGCACGAGGCTCTTTTCGGCTGCGGCAAGCGCCAGCGCGCCGTGTTCGGCTGCGCCGACCGCGGCGGCATTGCCGTCGGGCTTGCGCAGCCCCGGAAGGTCGCCGGTGCGGTAACGGGCCGAGAAGAGGCGAACCAGCGTGCGGTCGATATCGGTCTCGGTGATCAGCCCGCGCGCGAGCGCCTCGCGATAGCGGTCGCCAAGCCCGGCGGTGTCGGACAAGGTGGCGGTGTGGCACTCATTGTCGACACCGGCACGCAGCGCCGCGGCCGCCGCGGCGGCACCGTCGGGCGCATAATGGTGGTTATCGCTGATGTCCTTCACCGCATCGCAGTCGGACACGACATAGCCGGTAAAGCCCCAGGCGCCGCGCAGATGCTCCTTGAGCAGCTCGTCGCTCGCGCAGGCGGGCTGACCGTCGATCCGGTTATAGGCGCACATCACCGAGCCCGCCTTTGCCTCGACGATCGCGGCGCGGAACGCCGGCAGATAGGTGTCCTCGAGATCGTGGCGCGACACGAAGACATTGGCGCTGTGGCGGGTCGATTCGGGTCCGCTGTGCACGGCGAAATGCTTGGGCGTGGCGATGACGTTGGGGAGATCGGGATTGGGACCCTGCATGCCGGTGACGAAGGCCACCGCCATGCGCGAGGTCAGATACGGATCCTCGCCATAGGTTTCCTGGCCGCGGCCCCAGCGCGGATCGCGGAAGATGTTGATGTTCGGCGACCAGGTGTCGAGACCCGTACCGATCCGGCCCATGCGTCCCGTCTGCCGCGCGAGCGCGTGGAGGCCGCTGACTTCGCTGCTGATGTCGCCGGCGACCTGCTTGACCAAGGGCGCGTCGAAGGTCGCGGCGAGGCCGATCGGCTCGGGGAAATTGGTGGTCGGGAGCGTACCGAGCGCGCCGTGGAGCGATTCCGTCCACCAATTGTAGGCCGGGATGCCGAGACGGGGGATCGCCGGTGCGACATTGAGCAACTGGTCGATCTTTTCGTCGAGCGTCATCCGCCCGACCAGTTCGGCGGCCAGCTTTTCGGACCGCGCGACAGTGCCGGCACCGGATGCTTCGTTTTGCGCATATGCCGGAAGCGCGGCGACCGCCGTCCCGGCCAGAAGGAGCGCGCCAAAGCCGGCCGCAAATCTGCTCATCTCTTGCCTTTCTTTTCGGGGACGACGCGCCGTCAGACCGGCTGCAGGCCGTGTTCGTGGATCTTGCGGATCAGTTCGCGATGCCGGGGCAGGCCCGCGCGCAGCCGTTCGGTCTGCGCGGCATTCTCGCGCATGGCCCGTTCGGCGAAGCGGGCATCTCCGGCGAGCGCGCCGGGTTCGACCTCGGTCCGGAATCCCATGCCGTAGAGGACATACTGGTAGCTGGCAGCCGGGAAGACTTCCTCGACGCGATCGAATTCGTCGTGGAACCAGGGCGACTGGTATTTCCACAGTAGCAGCAGGTCCTGCAGCCGCTCCGGGATGGTCTCGGGCAAAAGATTGTCGCGCCAGAAGGCGGTGTCGGTGCGCTTCGTGAGCACGTAGTGCAGCTTGAGGAAGTCGATGATCCGGCCCCAGCGGTATGAGGTCGTCGCATTGAAGCGGGCCGCGATCACATCCATCACCTCGCGGCATGCCGGCATCTGCTCGGCAATGAGCTTGGCGGACAGTTCGATGAGGACGATCGCCGAGGATTCGAGCGGCTCGAGAAAACCCGCGGCCAGCCCGACCGCGACGCAATTGCGCTTCCAGAAGGTCTCGCGATGCCCGCCATGGATCCGGATTTTGCGCACGGGAAGGTCCTTCCCCGCATCGCCCAGATAGCGGCGCAGCTCGCGCTCGGCCTCGTCGTCGGAGATATGGCGGCTCGAATAGACGTGACCGGTGCCGCGCCGCGTGGGCAGGCCGATGTCCCAGATCCAGCCCGCCGACTGGGCGGTGGAAATGGTGTGCGAGGCGATCGGGCTGGTTTCGCTCTCGTGCGACACCTGCACCGCGAGCGCGCTGTCGCAGAAGAGAACATCGCTACAATCGCGGAAGGGTACGCCGAGCGCCCCGCCCAGCAGAAGCGAGCGGAAACCCGTGCAGTCGACGAACAGATCGCCCTCGATCTCTCCTGCCTGCTCCGTCCGGATCGCACGGATATCGCCGTCCTCGGCGAGCATGACCTCCTGCACATCGGCGAGCACGTGGCGGACGCCGAGCTTCTCGCAGCAATGACGTTGCAGGAAGGGCGCGAACTTGCCCGCGTCGAGATGATAGGCGTAGTTCGCCACTGCTTCATATTCGGGGGTGGCGATGGTCTTGGGCGCGAGCCCGTCGTCGCAGATCCGGCCCTGCGGGGTAACCGCATCACAGAAGCTGCGGCCACCTTCCTCCGCCAGCCAGTGCGGCACGAGGTTGAGCTGGTGGAAGCTCTGCGGAAGCATCAGCGGATGATAATAGCCATCGTCGGCGGCACCGGTGGTCCAGCGCGCGAACCATGCGCCCTGCTTGAACGCGGCATCGCATTCGCGGAACAGATCGGTTTCCGAGACGCCGATCTTCGCCAGCGTCGTGCGAAGCGTCGGCCAGGTGCCCTCGCCCACGCCGATGATCGGGACGTTTGGCGATTCGACCAGGGTGACGGTGAAGTCCGGCATGCGGCTGCGGTGCCGGGCAGCAATTACCCCGGCGGTCAGCCATCCGGCGGTCCCGCCGCCCACGATCACGATATTCCTGATCCGTCGCATCATGGCATTTCTGTAAAAAGATCCGGGGATGTCAAAGGTGACATCCCCGGCAGGGAGGAGATCAGTAACGGAAGCGGATTCCGGCCGTGAAGCGGCGCCCGTATCCGTAAACGTCCAGCAGCTGGTTGCTGAACCTGCCATGCGTGCTTTGCGTCTCGTTGGTGATGTTGAGCGCTTCACCGAAGATGTTGAAATTCTTGGTGATCTGGTAGCTCGCGCTCAAGTCGACCTGCGTGCTCGCGTTCACGAAGGTCGGCTCCGCACCGAAGGCGCCGGTATTCTGCACCTGACCGAACTGGAGCAGATATTCGTCGCGCCAGTTGACCGCCGCACGGAACTCGAACCCGTATTTGTCGAAGAAGCCGACGAAATTGGCCGAGTTGGCGAGGCCGGTGACAGCGAATCCGCTCTGGCTGATGTCCTTCGGATTATAGGGCTTGTTGGTGTCGACGAAGGTGGCGTTGGCAATGAAGCCGAAGCCGCTGTCGCCGAACGTGTGCTGCAGCGCGAGCTCGACACCGCGAACCGTCGCGTCCGGTCCGTTCACGCGTTGCGAAACGCTGAACTGCGCCGGCTGCCCCGTGGAGGGGTCGGTCACGTTGTTGATCGTCTGGCGCTGCGTACCCTGGACGATGAAATTCGAGACGTTCTTCAGGAAGAAGTTCACCGAGAAATAGGAGTTGCGCTGGTAATACCATTCGCCGGCGAGATCGAAGTTATCGGACAGGTAAGGCTGCAGTTCCGGATTGCCACCATCTGCCGTCAGGGCGCCAACGCGCTGGCCGCTGCCGATGTTGAGCACTGGCGTCAGCAGGTTGAGCGTCGGCCGGGTCAGCGTCCGTGATGCGTCGAAGCGCAGCACGAGGTTGCGCGCCACTTCGAGCTTTGCGTCGAAGGCGGGCAGCAGATGGCTGTAGCTGGTCTTGGTCGTTACGGTCTGCGACGGGCCGAAGTTCACCGTCAGCAGGGTTGGATCGGTCGTGCTCGGGGTGATCGAGGTCGGCAAGCGGCCGATCCCCGACGAAGTGAGATTGGTTGTTTCCTGACGCACGCCGGCATTGATCGAGAAGGGCATGCCCGCGATCTCGGTCTTGAAGTTCGCCGTCAGGAAGAGCGCCCAAGTCTTCTCGTTGATATCGCGATAGCTACCCACGTCATTGGCGACGTCGAATGTACCCCGGAAACCGTTGAGACCGTTGCCGGTGTCCGTCGGACCCGGATAATTGAAACCCGGGATGTTCTTGGCAAACGGGTTGCCGAGGCCGCTCAGATAGGCCTGATAGCCCAGTGCCGAGAAGTCGATCAGCGTCGGAGGCAGCGAACCGCTGAAGCCGGGGATGAAATTGCCGGTACCGACCATGCCGTTATAGAGGCTGGCAGGGATCGGAACGCCGCCGGTGGTGCCCGACGCCGGTCCATAACCCGAATAGGCCTGCCAGAAATTGTTGGCGAAAGTGTTCGCGCTGCGGAACTGGAAGGTATCGTCGAGATAGGACCCGCCGACGCGCAGCGTGAGATCGTCCTGCGTCCATTTGGCCTGCAGGCGACCCTGCTTGATCGAGTCGGTGTTCTTGTTCGCGATGTTGACCGTGACGTGCGAACCGATGACCGAGGCGTCGGCCCAGCGAGCGGGGTCGCCGTTCGCGCCGTAGCTGTGGAGCGACGGGAAGGCGCCGTTGCTGTCGCCGTTGATCGCGATACCGAGCGTGGGACCGATCGCGAAGCCATAGCCGATATCGGCGCCGCGCGAGTTCACGCGGTCGTCCGGATTGAGCCAGCTCTTCGAGTAGGCGCCGTCAGCCTCGACCTGCAGATGCTCGGTCGCGTCCCATTGGACGTTGAGACCAGTCTGGTTGGAACGACGCCAGTTGCTGTCAGTGCCCGCAGTGAAGTCGGTCTGCGACCCGGCCTGGGTGAAGTCGAGCGGTACGCCGTTCGAATCGAGCTTTACGTTGCGCAGCGAGCCCTGGTTGAACCAGATGCCGAAGCCGAACGTCTCCGAATTGACGCGCTGGTCGGAGTAATTGTCGTCGAGCGTCAGCAGCAGATTGTCGGCCGGCTTCCACTGCAGTGCGATACGGCCGTCGACGCGCTCGTCCTTGGTATAGGATTGCTGCGCGCCATATTGCTGCTCGAAGAAGCCGACCACCGACTGGCGGTTGTTCGGATCAGCCCAGGCCGCGCTCGTCGAATCGCTGGTGGGCGAACAGGTGGCCGCGGACGCGTTGCCCACCAGCTGACACGGGGCATATTTACCGCCCGGAAAGCCGTGAACATAGACGTTGTTCGTCTGCGTATCATGGCGCGTGTAGATGATGTTCGCGAGGATGCCGAACGTATCGTCGGCAAAGGTCTTGCTGACTAGCAGGCCGCCCGCCGGCACCACGCGTCCCGAATTGTCCTGGATCGAACCGGAGGCAGTTGCCGCGAGACGGAAGCCGGGATGATCGAACGGCTTGGGATAGGAAATGTTGATCGTCGCACCGATCGAATTCGACGACACCGCGACATCGGGCGTCTTCATCACGGTCAGCGCGCCGATGAAATCCGAGCCGACGGTGCTGAAATCGATCGAGCGGCCACCGGTCGCTGTCGAAAGGCGCCGACCGTCGACCAGCGTCTCGTTGAAGTCGCCGCCGAAACCGCGGATCGTGACGCCGTTCGCCTCGCCACGCATGCCGTCGCGCTGGATCGAGACGCCTGGAAGGCGTTGCAGCGAGGCGGCCACGTTCGAATCGGGGAACTTGCCGATATCTTCGGAGGAAATGACGTCGACCACGCCAGGGGCCTCGCGCTTCGCGTCGAGGTTGCGCTGCAACGACCCCCGGATGCCGGTCACGACGATCTCGGATTGGCCGTCCGCCGCCGCACCCTGATCCTGCGCGGGAGCTGCCTGATCATCCGCAGCCCAAGCAGGCTGCGATACTGTTAGCGCTAACAAACTCGCGCCAAAAAATGCAATCCGTGCGGGCGAAGTACCGCCGCGCTTTATTGTCTGATTATAAATTGACCTCATTTTTAACCCCCTCCTGATCGATGGGCTGGTGGCCCGCCGAAATTGCTTCGACGGGGATCCGCGTACAGGCGGTTCAAATGCCGCGATTTTTTACGGAATAGAGGTCGTTAGCCACGCGCGTACGCTGGCTCCATGGCATCCTCCTCGATTCATCTTGAGCGAATCTGATATGACGCATAACCTAGCACGGTAGCGCTATCAAGAATATTTTGTCGGTCTAATTATTAGGCTAGTAGATGCGGTGCTCACCTGACGGTTTTGGACGGTGAAACGCGTTTCCGGTGTCCCTTCAAGAGGATCGCCGGCGCAGGAGAGGGAAATATGACCAGGACGCTCGAGCTTCTCGACTCGAAGAAGCATCAATTGCTCCGGCTACGGCAGGATCACGAGGCCGCGCCCCATTTTGTCCAGGTGGTCGCCGCGGAATTCGCCGCGGCCGCGACCCTCTGTCCGATCCTGTTCACCAAAAATGCCGAGACCGGCCAGTTCTACGCCGGAGCGATGTATGGATTCCAGCCGGGCGAGAATCTGCTCGATAGCGGGCAAGGCGATGTGCAGCCCTATCGGCCGCTCGATCTGGAGCGGCAGGGATTCTTCATTTCCGACGAGAATATCGCGATCGATCGCAGCGATCCGCGCTTCGATGAGACCGAGGGCGAACCGCTCTTCGACGCCGAAGGGAGCGCGAGTCCCCGGCTGCGCCATATCCAGCGCGTGCTGGGGCAGCTCAAGACGGGAGTCGAGGAGACGGATGCTTTCATTCGCACGCTGCTCGAGCGTCGGCTGGTCGAGCCGATCGATGTTTCGATGCGCTTCGACGATGGCGAGACGCTCGCCTTGCGCGGTCTCTACACGGTGAGTCTCGATAGCCTGCGCGAGCTCGACGACGCGACCGCGCTCGACCTGTTCCGGCGCGGCTATCTGCAGCTGGCCTATTGCATGATTGGATCGCTCAAGCAGATCACGGCGCTCGCCCAACGGCGCAACCGGCGCCTGACGTCCGCCGCCGCCTGATCCATGCGGGTGCACGAAATTGCCGCAGCCGGTCTGAGCGCAGAGCAGTTCCGCGCCGTGGCCGAAGCCTGTGCGCCAACGATATTGCGCGGCCTCGCGCCCGATTGGCCCGTGGTCAACGCAGCGCGCGAGTCGAGCGACGCCCTGTTCGCCTATCTCGCCGCGCGCGATTGCGGCCGAACGGCGCAAGCCTTTGTCGGTCCGCCCGCCATCGCCGGCAACTATCACTATGGCGACGGCCCGGGCGGATTCAATTTCGCGCGCGAGACGCTGACCCTGTCGCAGGCCCTGCCGCGGATCTCGGCCGCAGCCGGAAATGCGGCATTGCCGTCGCTCTATCTGGGCTCGCTCCCGACCGATGATTATCTCCCCGGATTCGCCGAGGCAAACCGGCTTGCGGTACTGCCCGCTACAGTTCGACCCCGCCTGTGGATCGGCAATGCCTCGCGCGTCGCCTGCCACTATGACAGCTACGACAATCTGGCGCTGGTAGTCGCGGGCAGACGCCGCTTCACGCTCTATCCGCCCGACGCGATCGGCGACCTCTATGTCGGCCCGATCGACCATACTCTGGCGGGCCAGCCGGTCAGTCTGGCGGCCGGCACGGATCCGCACGATGGACGCTATCCGCGTTACGCCAATGCGCACGAGCGGGCGCTCGTCGCCGAGCTCGAACCCGGGGACGCGCTCTATTTGCCGAAATTGTGGTGGCATCAGGTCGAGGCGTTCGATCCGGTCAACGTGCTGGTCAACTATTGGTGGGACGGCTTCAGCGCGGGGCCCGACGCGCCGTACAGCACGATGATGCTGGCGATGATCGCGATCGCGGAACGGCCCCCGGCCGAACGCGCCGCATGGCGAGCCTTCTTCGATCACTATGTCTTCCGTCCGGACGGCCATCCCCTCGCCCATCTGTCGGAGGAGCGGCACGGGATCCTTGGGCCGCTGCGACAGAATTACGGCCGGATCCGCGCGATGGTGATGCAGATTCTGCGCGGCGGCTAGGCCGCCCGCCACCGGACAAAAATCACAAAATCACAAAACGATGATGCCCGCACGAGGGGAGGGAATGCCGACAATGAAGAAGACGTCTGTCGATTTGCTGGGTGCCGCGATGGCGCTGGCGCTCGTGGGAGCACCCTGCGCCGCGGTGGCTCAGGTCGCGACCAATGTGCCTGCACCGGTGGCTGGCGCGCGCGCAGTGACGATCGAGCGGATCAAGGTTCATTCGCCGGCGATCGAAGGCAATCTCGAGGGAGAGTCGGCCGATCGCGACGTGCTGGTGGTGCTGCCGCCGGACTATGCGAAGAACCCGCGCAAACACTATCCCGTGTTGTACGCGCTCCACGGCTATTCGATCGGCGCCGAGCAGTGGATCAAGGAGATCCACGTGCCCCAGACGATCGAGGGCGGCTTCGCCAGGGGCGCGCAGCAAATGATCGTCGTCTTCCCCGACAGCAAGACCGTCCATAACGGCTCGATGTATTCGAGCTCGGTCACTACAGGCGATTTCGAGAATTTCGTGGCGCGCGATCTCGTCCGCTATGTCGACGCGCATTACCGCACCATCGCGAAGCGCGAGAGCCGCGGGCTCGCCGGCCATTCGATGGGCGGCTACGGAACGGCGCGGATCGGGATGAAGCATGCCGACATGTTCGGCGCGATCTACATGATGAGCCCGTGCTGCCTGTCGCCGCGCGATCCCGCACAGTTCAATCCCGAGGCGAGCGCAGCCTTGGCCAAGGTCAAATCGCTCGAGGAGGCCAGCAAGCTCGGTTGGGGCGAGCGCACGCAGCTCGCGAGCGCCGCCGCCTGGTCGCCCAACCCGAAGAACCCGCCGCTCTATCTCGACCTGCCGGTCAAGGACGGGGCGGTGCAGCCCGACGTGCTGGCGAAATGGGCGGCCAACGCGCCGCTCGCCTTTGTCGACCAATATGTCGGCAATCTCCGCCGATATCGCGCGATCGCGATCGACGTCGGCGATCGCGACGGGCTCAAGGGCGATGCGCAGAAGCTGCACGAGGCGCTCGACCGCTATGGCATCGCCAACAGCTTCGAGATTTATCCCGGCGATCATACCAGCGACGTCGCCACGCGCTTCCAGGACCATGTGCTCCCGTTCTTCAGCCGCAACCTGGCGTTCGAGGTGCGCAAGTGAGGCGCGCAGCAACCGCGGTTGCCGCCGTACTCGCGGCGTTGGCAACCGCTCCGGCGCCGGCGCAAACCGCCGATCCGCTCGCCCCCACCGGCCAGTGGAGCGCCTATAGCCGCGGGGCCGCGCAACTGCCGCCGATGGGCTGGAACAGCTGGAACGCCTTCGCGCTCGCCATCGACGAAGCCAAGCTGCTCGGCTCGGCGCAGGCGATCATCGACTCCGGTCTCGCGGCCAAGGGTTACCGCTATATCGACATCGACGAGGGCTGGTGGGCGCGCCGCGCGGCGGACGGACGGATGGTGATCCGCGCGGACAAATTCCCCTCGGCAAAGCTCGCCGGCGGACGAACCAGCTTCCGCCCGCTGACCGACCGGCTGCACGCGATGGGCCTGAAGGCGGGCATCTATTCGGACATCGGCCGCAACAGCTGCGGCGAGATGTACAGCGACGATATTCCCAACAAGCCGAGCGGCACGGTCGCGGAGCGCGAAGTGGGCCTCAACGGCCATGTCGACCAGGACATCGCGCTCTATTTCGCCGAATGGGGCTTCGATCTGATCAAGGTCGATGGCTGCGGCATCCGCGGCCTCTCCGCCGACGCGCCGAAGGTACGCTCCGGCGAGTTCCGCGCCTTTCCGCCGCTCGTCGACAGCGATTCGCTCGGGCGGACCAACATTGCCGGGACGCGCGCGCTTTTCACCGAGGTCCGCGATGCGCTGGAGCGGCACAATCCCGACAATGACTTCATCTTCTCGATCTGCCTGTGGGGAGCTGCCGACGTCCGCGCCTGGGGCAAGAACACGGGCAACACGTCACGGACGAGCGAGGACATCTTCCCGATCTGGGGCCGCATGCTGCACAATTTCGACAGCGCGACGCGGCGCCCGCTCTACGCGCATCCGGGTTCGTGGAACGATCCCGACATGCTGTACATCGGCGCGGGCGACTTCGACGCGGCGCACCTGACCGAGGCGCGCTCGCACTTCAGTCTTTGGGCGATGCTCAACGCACCGCTGATGATCGGCTACGACCTCCGCACCGCGTCTCCCCAGCTGATGGCGATCCTCGGCAATGCCGACGTCATCGCGCTGGACCAGGATCCTGCCGGCAACCAGGCGGTGCTGGCCTATGATTCCGACGATGTCAGCATCTTGGTCAAGACACTGGCCGACGGCGACAAGGCCATCGCGGTGTTCAATCGCACATCGGAGCCGGTATCCGCGACGCTGACCGCGGCACAGCTGAAATTCGCGGCCGGCTCCGACATCGCACTCAAGGATCTGTGGAGCGGCGCTGGCAAGCAGTTTCGCGATCGTCAGGAACTGACCCTCGCGCCGCACGAAACCTTGCTGTTCCGCGCCACGGGGAAAAGGCTGCTCGCCGACGGTATGTACCTTTCGGAAATGCCGGGGAGCGTGAACCCCGCGGTCGACGGCGTCGTCGCTCCCGAGGCCGATCCGCTGATCCACCGCGCCATCCTGCCCTGGGCAGGCACACGCGTCGGCCGTGAGCCGCCGCGCTATGGCGGATGGGGTGGCGCGCAGGCGGATGCGACGCCCTGGTCGCTGCAGCTTGCGATCGCCGGCCGGCGCTTCGACACGGGGATCGGCGTGCTCGCCAATTCGCGCATCGAGGTTCGCAATGCCGGCTATCGACGCTTCTCCGCGCACGTCGGAGTCGACGATTCGGCGCGCGACCGGAGCCAGCCGGTGACCTTCGAACTCTATGGCGACGGCAAGCTGCTCGCGCGTTCGCAGCCGATGCGCTTCGGCGAGGCGCCGGCCTCGATCGACGTGGATGTTGGGGGCGCAAAGCTGCTCGAACTGGTTGCGCGTACGCCGGCCGCCACCCGTTTCCCGGATCCGGTGACCTGGGGGGAGGCCGCGCTGCGGCGTTAGCGATCGGGCTCCATCGACGAGCGGGTGTCCTCGAGCGCGAGTTCGACCAGGATGCGCATGGCCTCGCTCGCCCCTTCGCTGTCGCCGGCCGCGATCGCGTCGAACACGCGGGCATGATCGGGCAGCGGGTCGCGCGGCAACGCGCGGGCGCGCTGCTTGAATTGTGTCGTCCAGTTCACCGCGGCTCCGATGCTGGCACTGAGTGCGATCAGCGCGGCGTTGTGCGTGGCCACGAGCAACGCATCGTGGAAATCCCGGTCCGCCGCGCGTCCTGCTTCGGTGGCCAGCGTCAGGCGGCGCATCCTCGACAAGGCGTCCTTCATCGCCTTGATGTCGGCCTTGTCTCGCCGCTCTGCGGCGAGGCGCGCTGCTGCCGGTTCCACCACCGCGCGCAATTCGAACAGGTCGCGGATGAACTCGAGATCGGGTTCGCCGGAAAAGGCCCAAGCCAGCACCGTCGGATCGAGAATGTTCCAGCTTGTGCGCGGCAATACGCGGGTGCCTGCCCGGGGACGGCTTTCGATCAAGCCCTTCGCGGTCAGCACCTGCACCGCCTCGCGATAGGCGCTACGCGACACGTCGAGCGCCTCGGCGTTCGCCACCTGACCGGTCAGGCGCTCGCCGGGGGCGATCCGACCGGAGACGATCGCCGTTCCGAGATAATGCGCGATCGCTCCGCGAAGGCGCCGCCCCGAGCCTTTCCCGGACGGGGCACGCCGTCCGCCGGGCAGTTCATCGGCCTGCCCTGGTCCCTCGTCCTGCGGTGGCATTCGGCATCTCTCCTTTCGCGAGATATCTCCGTGCACAGCCGATCGCCGAGAGGGTCCGGGCAGCCCCCACGCCACGCAGCGCGGGGGCCGTCGGGACGCCGGCGCGCGCCGGCGTCCCGGTTACGAACCGATCTGGACCACGGCCACCGACTTGCCAGGCAAATCCAGCACGACCCGGCCACCCGATGCCTTGCCGGTGAGTGGTCGCGGCACGACGGTCTCCGGCGCGTCGAAGCTGTTCACGGAGTCCACCCGGGGCGCGGTCAGAAGCTCGCCGCTGGCCGAACGCACCTGCACGCCGGCGATGCTCGCATCGATCCGCGCGGGCCGCTCGGGGTCGAGATTGGTCACTGCGAGCCACAGCTTTCCGTTGGTGTCGCGCGCGGCGATCGCATCGACGCGCGGCAGCGTGATGTCGCCCTGCACATAGCTCCCCGCCTCGAAGTGCACCGGGATCAGCGTAGCGTTCTGGAAGGGCAGGTACATGCGGTAGATATGATAGGTGGGGGTGAGCACCATCTTCTCGCGATCCGTCAGGATCATCGCCTGGAGGACATTCACCATCTGCGCGATGTTGGTCATGCGGACGCGATCCGCATGGCGGGCGAAGATGTTCAGATTCAGCGAAGCGATGATGGCATCGCGCAGCGAATTCTGCTGCTGCAGAAAGCCGGGGTTGCTGCCCGGGGTCGGCGCCAGCCAGACGCCCCATTCGTCGATCGAGAGCGCGACCTTCTTCTCCGGATCATATTTGTCCATGATCGCCGAATGCTTGGCGATGAAGGCGTCCATGCCGAGCGTGTCCTTGAGCATGAGCGCATATTCGTCTTTGCCGAAACCCGTGCTGGGACGCGAAGGCGGAAACCCTCCCCCGGTGGTGTACCGGTGCAGCGACAGCCCCTCGATGTTCCAGCTCCAGTCATGCGCCTTCCATGCGCGCATCACCGCTTCGGTATAGGCGGGATCGTCGTCGCCGGGTCCGACGGCAATGCGGTGCATCGCCGCATCCCCGGTCTGCGCCGGATTGTAGTTGCGCACGAAGCGCGCGAACGGCTTCATCACGCTGGTATAGTGCTCCGGCGTCATCGCGCCGCCGCAGGACCAGCTCTCGTTGCCGAGGCCCAGGAACTTCACCTTGTAGGGCGCGCGGTGCCCGTTGGCGGTGCGCTCCATGCCGGCGGTGGTCGCCGGGTCGGCGGTCATATACTCGACCCATTCGGCCGCCTCGCCGACCGTCCCGGATCCGAGATTGACCGACACATAAGCGTCGCTGCCGATCTGGTCGACAAAGTCCATGAACTCGTCGGTTCCGAAGCTGTTCGGCTCGGTCGCGCCGCCCCAATTGGAATTGATCGTGATGCGCCGATTCGCCGCCGGGCCGATGCCGCCGCGCCAATGATATTCGTCGGCAAAGCACCCACCGGGCCAGCGCACATTGGGCACATGGATCGCGCGTAGCGCAGCGACCACGTCCTTGCGGATGCCGCGGACATTGGGAATCGCGGAGTCCTTGCCCACCCAGACGCCGCCATAGATGCCGGTCCCGAGATGTTCGGCGAACTGGCCGAAGATGTTGCGGTCGATCTTGCTGCCGGGCTGCGCCGGGGTGACGCTGATCGCAATCGGTGCTCCGGAACCGCTCTGCGCCGATGCGGGGGAGAGGCACGCGAACATGACTGCGAGCACGGCACATGACTGGATGGATTTCAGCATCGTTCCTCCCCATGGATTCATTTTGACGCGGTCCGAGCGCTATTCTGGCCGACGGATCTCGCGGCCATCGGTTAGCGCTACCATTAATCCGACAATTGATCGGACGGCGAGTAGAGCTTGCCGTCCTTCTTCATAGAGATCGAATAAAATCGCAAGGCTTGACGGACTTATTACTCAGACTAACCTGCGCGACCAAAGAATCCGGAGAGCGATGATGCGAGGGGCGATCGGGCAGACGCATGCCGTCTGCGCAACCTATGATAGCGGTATCATAACGGTGCCCCGCTGGAGCGGACGCCGTGACCTCCCTTCATTCGCCGCATTTTCATCACCGACCGGGCGCGGCCGTTTCGCCGAGCACGCACCATCCCCTCGATCAGGAGATTTGGCATGACGCAGCTTAGAAGCAGTGTGCAGACCGGGCATTGGGCAAAGCGCGCTGGCGTTCGGCTGACGGCGGCCGCGATCATGGCCGCCTGTCTGTTCGGACCGGTGGTGGCGCAGGCGCAGAACGACCGCATGACACCGATCGCCATCCCCGCCCAGCCCGATGCGATCGAGCTCGGGACCGGCAAGCTGCCGGGCGCAACGGCGCCCGAGGCATGGCACAGCCAATATGGCAGCAAGTTCGCGCGCAACGTGACCGTCGCCACGCTCACGCCCTTCCTTCCCGATCCGGCGAAGGCGACCGGCACCGCGGTGATCGTCGCCCCGGGCGGCGGCTTCCGCACGCTGTCGATGGAAAATGAGGGCTGGGACGTCGCGCGGGCGCTGGCCGCGCGCGGCGTGGCGGCGTTCGTGCTGAAATACCGGCTCAATCCGACGCCGCAGGACATGCCCGCGTTCGAAGCCTCGATGCGCGAGATGTTCTCCGGGGCCGCACGTCCGCCGCGACCGGCACCGCAGACGGCCATCGCGGGCCTGGCGCCGCAGATCGCCGACGCGCGCGCCGCCTTTGCGCTGGTTCGCCGACGGGCGAACGAGTGGCACGTAAATCCGGACCGGGTCGGCATGGTCGGCTTCTCCGCGGGGGCGATGCTGACGATGGCGACCACGCTGGCCGGCGAGGATGCGAAGCCCGCCTTCATCGGCAACATCTATGGTCCGCTCGCGCCCGTGACCGTCCCCGCCGACGCGCCGCCGATGTTCGTCGCGCTCGCCGCCGACGATCCCTTTTTCGGTAGCGCCGGCTTCGGCCTGATCGACAGCTGGAAGGCCGCCAAGCGCCCGGTCGAGTTCCACCTTTACGAGCAGGGCGGGCACGGTTTCGGCATGTATCCGAAGGAAACCACCAGCACGGGCTGGTTCGACGCGTTCGTCAGCTGGATGCGCATGCACGGCCTCGTCGGCCCCGCGAATGGTCCTGGCCATTCCTGATCCGGCGATCTGAACCACCAGCCGCGGTGTGCCGTTTCGCCACCCCTCGGGTTTGGCGAAACGGTCGCCGGCGCGACGGCCGCGAGATTGATCGGACCGTCACTATCACCCGCACTTCGTTCGAAAATTTGTGACGCTGCAACGAGATAAAACGGCAGCGGGAGAGGAAGCCAAATGCGAAGGACCATTGCCATCCGGCTGTTCACGGCCGGCTGTTCCACCCTGGCGCTCACCGCCGCACACGCCCAGAACTTGCAGGTCAGTCCCGACCAGACGCTCGAGACGCAGGGGCTGAGCGTGATCGTGGAGCAGAATCATTTCAGCCCGATCTTCTTCGACGAGAAGAACGCGGGCATCCAGATGGTCCTGCATGGCGAGCGGATCGCGACCGACGGCGAGGTCCGCCTCAATCCGACGCCCGAGCAATGGGATCCCGTGCCGACCTTCGGCGAGCGCACGCTTGGCGACGTGCCCGGCCAGATCGTCGTGCGATCGAGCTATCCCAAGGAAAATCTGAAATACCGCGTGAAAGTGACGCCCGAGGCGGGCGGCTTCCGCATCGCGGTCGATCTCGATGCGCCGCTCCCCCAGGCCCTCGTGGGCAAGGCAGGCTTCAATCTGGATTTTCTGCCGACCGCCTATTTCGGCAAGACCTATCTGATGGGCGACCAGCCGGGCCTGTTCCCGCGCAATCCCAACGGACCGATGACGACCGAGGGGTCGGGCGATCCCCAGCCAATGGCCTCGGGCGTGCAGACCGTCACCCTGTCGCCGGAAGACCCCGCGACGCGTGTCACCATCACTGCCAACACGCCGCTCGCTCTCTATGATGCGCGCAACCGGGCGCAGAATGGATGGTTCGTCGTTCGCTCGCTGATCGCCGCAGGCGCCAAGGACGATGCCGTCGTCTGGCACGTCCGGCCCAACGTGATCGCCGGCTGGACGCGCCCGCCGGTGGTCTCGTTCAACCAGGCGGGCTATACGCCCGAGCGCAGCAAGGTGGCGCTGATCGAGCTCGATCCCGCATTCGGCGCCCCGCGCGAGGCCACGCTGGTGAAGCTCACCGCCGATGGCGAAAAGCCGGTGCTCCACGCCGCGATCGAGCCGCGCGGCAAATGGCTGCGCTACAAATATGCCGCGTTCGATTTCTCCAGCGTGCGCGAGCCCGGCATCTACGCGATCTCCTATGCGGGGCAGACGACCAATCCCTTCCCGATCGCCGCCGATGCCTATGCGCGGATCTGGCAGCCGTCGCTCGACACCTATCTCGCCGTGCAGATGGACCATATGACGGTGCGCGAGCAGTATCGCGTGTGGCAGCGCGACTCGCACCGCGACGATGCGCGTCAGGCGCCGCCCAATCACGTCCATTTCGACGGCTATCGCATGGGGGCGAACCTCGATTCGCCGTTCAAGGCCGGCGAACATATCCCCGGCCTGGCCGTCGGCGGCTTCCAGGACGCGGGCGACTACGACATCCAGACGCCGCAGAATGCGCAGGTGGTGCGCGATCTCGTCTGGGCGCGCGAGCTGTTCGGGCTCGACTGGGATGAGACCAGCGTGGACGAAAGCACGCGCCAGGTGGAGATCCGCAAGCCGGACGGCGCGCCCGACGCGCTCCAGCAAATCCGCCACGGCACCCTGCAGCTGCTCGCGCAGTATAAGGTCTTTGGCCATTCGATCGTCGGCATCATCGACCCCGAACTGCGCCAATATGCGCACCTCGGCGACGCCGGGTCGCAGACCGACGGCAAGCTCTACGATTCCGCACTGGGCCCGAACGAAACCAAAGGGGACCGCTCCGGCCTGCCCGATGACCGCTGGGCGTTCACGACCGATTATCCGGCGAATGATCTGATGGTGGCCGGGAGCCTCGCCGCGGCGAGCCGTGCGCTCAAGGATTTCGATCCGGCAATGTCGGCCGAGGCGCTGGCCGCTTCGAAGGCGCTGTGGACGAAGTGGCAGGACAAGACCGCAAATGCCAGCGATGGGCGCGACGACAGCGGCTTCATGTCGCGCTTCCTCGACCTCGCCAAGGTTGCCGCGACGGTGGAGCTGATGATCACCAGCAAGGGCGATCCCGTCTATACGGCGCGGCTGAATGCGTTGATGCCGGCGATCGAAGCGAATTTCGATCGCATGAGCGGGGTGGCGGTGCGCGCGCTTCCGTTCATGGACGCGGCCTACCGGACCAGGATCGAGGCGCTGGTGCGCGCGGGCAAGCCGCGGCTCGATGCAGAGCTGGCCGGCAACCCGTTCGGCGTGCCCGTGAGCATGGGTTCATGGGCGGGTTCGGGAGAAGTCGCCGGCTTCGGCACCAACATGTACCTGCTGCACAAGGCGTTTCCGGACCTGATCAGCGCGGACTATACGCTGCACGCGCTCGACTACATGCTCGGCCGCCATCCGGCGAACAATCTGTCGCTGGTCTCGACCGTGGGTACCCGCTCGAAGCTGATCGGCTACGGCCATAATCGCGCCGATTACGGCTTCATTCCCGGCGGGATGGTGCCCGGTGTGCTGGTCGTCAAACCGGATTTCCCCGAGCTGAAGACCGACTGGCCGTTCCTGTGGTTCGAGAACGAATACACGGTGAGCACCACGACATCCTATATCCTCGCCGCCAAGGCCGCGAGCGCGGTTGCCGCGGAACGACGCTAGTTAGTTGTCGCCCGCATGGGATACATTTGCCGTCGACGCGATGGGCCGGGGTCAGGCCCGCCCATCGCGTTGCGGCTTTTGTCCACGACACGGCCCTCGAGCTTGGACGGTCCAATCTTGATCAGACGCATCTCAAGCGTGGGGATGATCGCAGCGGCGCTTGCTTTCCCGCGCGCGCCTCTCGCCGCCAGGGGCAATCCGGGCAAGGGCGGCGCCGAGGCCGTTGCCCGCAGCAGAGCAAATTTCAACGCCGATTGGCGCTTCAAGCTCGGCCGGAGCACCGACGCGCAGGCGCCGGCGTTCGACGATCGGGAATGGGACCACGTCGGCCTGCCGCACAGCTTCAGCATGCCCTATTTTCGCGCGCCGGCATTCTACACGGGCGACGGCTGGTACCGGAAAGCGTTCACCCTCTCGAAGCTTCCGCCCGGGCGGCGGCTGTCGCTGGAGTTCGAGGGTGCGTTCCAGGACGCGCATATCTTCGTGAACGGCGTCGAGCTCGCCCATCATCGGGGCGGCTATACCGGCTTCGCGGTGGACATCACCCGCGCCGTCCGGCCCGGCCGCAATATGGTAGCGGTGCGGGTCAGCAACGAATGGCAGGCGACGCTGGCGCCGCGCGCGGGCGAGCATGTGTTCAGTGGCGGCCTGTATCGCGACGTGTGGCTGGTCACCACCGATGCGGTCCATGTGCCCTGGACCGGCACGCAGGTGACGACGCCGGAATTATCAGCCGCGTCTGGCAAGGTCGCGGTCGAGACCGAGGTGCGCAACGACGGCAGCACGGCCGCGGCCGTCACCGTGCAAACGCGAGTGGTCGATGCCGGCGGCACGACCGTCGCCATGCTGCCGGAGGGGCACGTCAGCGTCGCGCCGGGTGCAACCACCGTCGTCGCGCAGACTTCCGCCCCGATCGCGCATCCGCATCTCTGGAGTCCCGAAACGCCGGTGCTGTATCATGCGGTGACGACGTTGCTGGTCGACGGTCGCGCGCGCGATCACTTCGACACCGAATTCGGGTTCCGCTGGATCGAATGGACGGCGGACCGGGGCTTCTTCCTCAACGGCGAACATCGCTATTTCCGCGGCGCCAATGTCCACCAGGACCAGGCCGGCTGGGGCGATGCCGTCACCAACGGCGCCATCGATCGCGACATACGCCTGATAAAAGACGCCGGCTTCGACTTCATCCGGGGCTCGCATTATCCGCACGACCCGCATTTCGCCGAAGCGACCGATCGACAGGGCATGCTGTTCCTGCCCGAAGTGCCCTTCTGGGGGACGGCAGGCTTCAAAAACCCGTGGGGCGCGTCCGCCTATCCGACCGATCCGGCGGATCGCGCCGCCTTCGACGCCAATGTGAAGCAGCAACTGGCTGAGCTGATCCGCATCAACCGCAACCACCCCTCGATCATCGCCTGGGGGATGGATAACGAAGTGTTCTTCTCGGCCAGGGAGACGATGCCAGAAGTGCGGCGCCTGCTGCGCGAGGAGGTGGCGCTCTCGCATGCGCTCGATCCCACCCGCCCGGCCTCGATCGACGGCGCGCAGCGCGGGGAAATCGACAAGCTCGGCGATATCGTGGGCTATAATGGCGACGGCGCCAGCCTCTTCCCCGATCCCGGCATCCCCAATTTCGTCGCAGAATACGGGATCACCATGGCGGACCGGCCCGGCGACTATGCGCCCGGCTGGGATGACCTGCCCAACACGCGCGGCGCCGACAAGAGCAAGGAAGGCTCCTGGCGACTGCCCTGGCGCTCGGGCGAGGCGATCTGGGCCGGGTTCGATCACGGCTCGATCGCGGGCAAAAGGTTCGGCGGCATGGGGCTGATCGACTATTTCCGCCTGCCGAAACGGCAATATTACTGGTACCGCAACGCCTATGCTCATGTCCCGCCGCCCGCATGGCCGGTCGCGGGCACGCCCGCGTCGCTGCGGCTGACCGCGAGCGCGCCGACGATCGCCCGCGCCGACGGCACCGACGATGTCCAGCTGGTCATCAGCGTGGTCGATGCGGACGGCAAGCGGCTGAGCAACAGCCCGCCCGTCCATCTCGCGATCGAGTCCGGTCCCGGCGAGTTGCCGACCGGCCGCGCGATCGACTTCGCGCCGGACAGCGACATCGAGATCCGCGACGGCGAGGCGGCGATCGCCATACGCAGCTGGCAGTCGGGTCTGACGCGGCTGCGCGCGACCTCACCGGGGCTGAAGGACGCCGTGGTGGACGTGCGGACGCTGGAGGGGCCGGCGTTCCAGCCGGGCGTGACGCCGCTGGCGGCCGAGCGCCCCTATAGGCCCTTCCAGCCGCCGCTTCGCGACCATCCTGGCGATCAGGCCTTCGGGTTCAACAATCCGACCTTCTCGAGCTCCAATGCGCCCGGTCACAGTTCGCAGCTCGCCAATGACGGCAACCCCAGCACCTATTGGGCGCCCGCCGCGGGCGACGAGGCGATGGCACTGACCATCGACATGGAGCGCGTGGTTGAGGTCCACCGGCTGCAGCTCACCTTCCCGCAGGCCGCGCCCTATGGCTTCATCGCCGAGGTGAAGGACGGCCAGGGCAATTGGCAGAAACTGGCGGAGCAGGTGGAGGGGCAGGATTCTGCGCAGAGCCGGACCCTGGAAACCGATGCTCATGACGGTCGCGAGGTCCGCATCCGGTTGCGCGTTCCGTCCGGCGCCGTGGCAGGTCTCGCGGAGGTGCTGATCACGGGCGCCCTGCGTACCGAATGACTATATGCTGCTTGTTTCGACCCGGCTTGGCTGCTTTCCCCGCAGCCACGGCCCTGGGGTGGAATCGCGGCCGGGGGTGATCGATGAAATCGTCAGCGAACCTTTTTATTTGCGTGCTGGCATTTGTTCTGACGCCTCCGCTTGCTCAGGCAGACGAACTCCCCGCCGCACAACCGCAAATGACCCGGATAGACCGGGTTCCCGACAATTACGTCAGGCTCAGGGAAAATGCGGTCGGTCGAACGGCATGCGTAAGCGTGCCCTGCACCACGCAGTCCTACCAGTGGCCGGGCATTTCCTTCGAGGCCGCATTTCGAGGTTCCAGCGTCGCGGTGTCACTGGATGACGACGCAAACATGCTGGACCTGAAGGTCGACGGCAAAACCATCGCGACGCTGGTCCGACCGGGCGCGAAGAGTTTCGAGATCTCGGGCCTCGCGGATGGCCCGCATCATATCCGGCTGGAAAAACGCACGGAATCCAAGGATAAAGCAGCGCAATTCATGGGCTTCTACATTCCGCCGCACGAAAGCCCCCTGACCATTGCGCGCAAGTCCCGGCAGATCGAATTCATCGGCGATTCCGATATGGTCGGCTTCGGCGTCCTGATCAGCAAGCCCGAATGCTCCGCGGAAGAAATCTTCGAAAACACGGATGCCCGAAAAGCCTATCCTTTGGTCGTTGCCAGCGAGCTGGACGCAGAGGCTCAGGTTATCGCCCGGTCCGGGATCGCCATACTCGGCAAGACCGATAATGGTCGTCAGATGCCTGACCTCTATTCCCGGGTGCTGTTCGATCGCGTTGAGGCCTATCGGGACAGCAACTGGCATCCCCAGGTCATTGTCGTCTCAATCGGCGCCAATGATTTTACCGGACCGATACAGCCGGGCGGCCGCTGGGCCGACGCGAGCGCGCATCGGGCTGCTTTCGAGACGGCATATAGCGCCTTCCTGACGCGGCTACGCCGCGAGCATCCGGCCGCCATGATCCTCCTTGGCGCCTACGAGACCTATAATGACGACTATTTCGCGGCGACCAGGGCGGTTCTGGCGGCGAGAAAGGCGGCGGGGGACCGGCGCATCGGGCTGGTGACCTTTCCGCAACTCGAGCTGACTTCGTGCTGGAGCCATGAGAGTGAGGCCGACCATCGCAAGATGGCCGACATCATTATCGCCGGCCTGCAGAAGCAAGGAGTCGAATGGTAGGGCCGTTGCGCGGTGGGTAAGGGATCGGCCGAAACCGGGTCAAAAGCAGATCTTCAGGGAAGAGATACTATGATGAAATTCGTCCTGGCCTGTCTTATTGCCGTTGCCACCATCGCCGGGACGGCGGCCGCGCAGGACGAAAGCTTTCCTGTCACGATCACGGTGGACGCCGCGAAGCCCGAAGGGGCGGTAAAGCCGGTCTGGCGTTTCTTTGGTGCGGACGAACCCAATTACGCGACGATGAAGGACGGGCGCACGACGCTTGCGACCCTCGGCACCCTCTCCCCGGACCGCGTTTACTTCCGGGCGCACAATCTCCTGACTTCGGGTGACGGCACACCAGCGCTCAAATGGGGGTCGACCAACATCTACACCGAGGATGCGCAGGGGCGGCCGGTCTATAATTTCACGATAGTCGACCATATTTTCGATACGTACCGCGAACGGCACGTCCGGCCCTATGTCGAGATCGGCTTCATGCCCGAAGCAATGTCGACCAGGCCGCAACCCTATCAGCACGCCTTCCGCCCCGGCAGCGGCGAAATCCGCACCGGTTGGGCCTTTCCGCCCAAAGATTACGCAAAATGGGAAGAACTGGTCTATCAATGGGTGCGGCACTGCGTCGAGCGCTATGGCAGGGACGAGGTCGCGACCTGGTATTTCGAGACATGGAACGAAGCCAATCTCGAAAAATACTATTGGGGCGGGACCCAGGCCGACTTCTTTCGCCTGCACGATGCGGCGGTGCGCGGCGTTCGCCGGGCTCTACCCACCGCGCGTGTCGGCGGGCCCGATATCGCGGGGACGCGCGACACCTACCTCTCGGATTTCATGACCCATGTAAAGCAGGCCGGGACACCCACCGACTTCCTGTCCTTCCACGCGAAGGGCGCGCCGAGCTTCGTCGATGACGGCAACGGGAAGGGCCATGTGCGGATGGGGATCGCCATGCATCTGCAGGTCGCCGACCACGAGTTCGCGCAAGTGGAGGGGGACAAGTCCTTCCGCAACATCCCGGTCGTGATCGGCGAATCCGACCCGGAAGGCTGCGCGGCCTGCCAGGGACCGGCCAATGCCTATCGCAACGGGACGATGTATTCGAGCTACACCGCCGCCACCTTCCCCCGGCTCCAGGCGCTCGCCGCCCGGCGCGGCGTCAATCTGGAAGGGGTGCTGACCTGGGCCTTCGAATTCGAGG
>Ga0065165_1000836_pt1 | contig 40452 bp, 33 predicted proteins | sample AraplaMF_Cvi_mMF_FD_63813 | JGI IMG/M metagenome (GOLD analysis project Ga0065165, IMG submission 63813) | Arabidopsis root microbial communities from the University of North Carolina, USA - plate scrape MF_Cvi_mMF (version 2) (version 3) | ecosystem: Host-associated > Plants > Roots >... | reverse complement strand
ACTGGTACCAGTAGGTGGGCGTCAGCAGGATGACGCCGTGGGCGCTGACCCATCGCTCGTAGATCTCATTCATCCAGTCATGCGCCTGATTCAGCGCGTAGTTCGGGTAGCAGCTGCAAGGCCAGTGGCACAGCGGCATGGCGGTGGCGACGCATCCCTTGCAGGGATAGATGGTCCTGCCGTACTCGGACACCATGAGGCTCAGGTCCAGGACGTCGGTCTCGATGCCACGCTGGTCCAGCTGCTCCCTGGCCAGTTGGGTCAGGCGCCAGGTCTTGGACATCTCGCCGGGACAGGTGCCGTCGTTGCGGTCGCTTCCACACACCAGCAGGACGCGTGAGCGGGTGGCGGGGTTCTGCCAGCGGGCCTGGGCGGCTTGCAGGCGGTGATGGGCGTCAAGCCAGTCATCCGCCAATTCGTAGCTGGGGTCGGCGAATCCTTCTCCGGCGCGTATGGTGATGGGCGCTTTGCGGCCCTGCTTCATCGCCTGGAAGGCAATCTCTTCCAGGCGGCTCAGTGCGCCGTCTTCGAGGCGGAATGCCGGGTCCTTGAACTGGCGCATGAAGCGTTCGTGGAACTGCTCACGATTGAGCTCCGGCGGTTGCTGGCCCTTGCGAATGTCTGTCATGGCAATCATGGCGATGGCTTGGGACCGGAGGGAGGCAAGAGACCTTCCTGCTCCCGCGCCCGCAGCCATGTCCGCATTAACCCGTCCCTTGATCAAGGGGGCGGGGGGTGTCGCTTTGCGGGCTTCCCCGCAACCTGCTTGTCATCAAGCGCGAATACGCTGCTTTGCATTCCCGCACGCAATGGGTGCGGAACGCCGCTTCTTTTGGCGCAAATAGATCTCCCAAAACGTTTGCGCAAACAAATTCGTTGATCCATGACTTTCAGGGCAGGAGTTTTCCAATGAGATTTGCATCAGCATTCCTGGCCGCCGCGGCCGTCGTGGCCACTGGCGCCAACGCTCAGACCACCGTCGCGCAATGGACGTTCAACGGGGCCTACGACGCGGCCAATGGGGGCTACCAAGGCAGCACCAAGCATGAGATGAGCCAGAACGGGGCCAGCATCTCCTTCCTGGGCGGCAGCACGTCCGTGACGACGCAATTTGTCAGCTCCTCCGGCAGCAGTGACACCATCACCAATGGCAAGGCGCTCAACACGGCCGGCTATGCCGCGCAGGGCACGCAAAGCGGCGTGTACGGCGTGCAATTCGGTGTGGACACCACCGGCTACGAGAACATCGTCTTCAGCTTCGACCAGCGCAACAGCGCCACGGCGTCGGCCTGGACCGAACTGCTCTACACGGTGGATGGAGACAACTGGCTGGAGGCCACCACCTACCAGATGACCAAGCAGGGCAGTTTCGTCAACGGCCTGAGCTTCGACTTTTCGTCCATCCTCGGCGTGGCCAACAACGAGAGCTTCGCCGTGCGTCTTGTCAGCATCTTTGCGCCAGGGACCAACGGCTATGCCGGCACCACGAGCAGCTACGCCACTGGGGGGACGATCCGCTACGACATGGTGAGCTTCGCCGGCACGGAGATCGCAGCCGTGCCGGTGCCAGCGGTGCCAGAACCCGGTTCTTATGCCTTGATGCTGGCCGGCCTCGGTGCACTCGGCTTGATCGTCCGTCGTCGCCCTCAGGCATAAGGACTTCGCCATGAACTTGACCTCAAGCTTGATGCGCCACACGGGCGCCGCGGTGCAGGCCTGCGGCCTCAGCGCCCTGTTGTTGGCCCTGGCCGCCTGCGGTGGTGGCCGCACGTCCGACACGACGGTGACCATGGCCGCAGCCGGCGAGGAGAGGGCGGCTGCCCTGTCCGCCGAAGCCTCGGCCAAATACCCCGACCACCACGAGTTCGACGCGGCCCTGAACGTTCCCTTCTCGGGTGCGGAGACCACCGGCGCCCGCAACTTCACCGTGAGCCTGGACTATGTCGGAGCGCCAACCGGCACCCTGCTGGGATGGCGCGTCGAGCTGCGCAACCCGGCCGGTGCCGTGGTGCAGACCTGGGCCGGCGTGGAGCACTACGGCGGCGCCGTCTTCTCCCGCAAGCTTGAATGGACCGGCGCAGGCGCGGATGCGGGCAGCGGTCTGTATACCGCCACGCTGGTTGCTGCCAGCGCCCCCGCAGGAATGGCGTTGAAAGCCGAAGGTGCCGCAGCACAGTTTGATGAGGTAATGGCGAACGCCGCGGCGGGCATGCATCCCCCCGTCACCCAGAGCTGGGCTTTTGCGGTGGGCAAGCCGGCCAGCATCACCATGGGTGCCTTGCGGCCGCTGGCCGTCGGCGCTACTGGCGAGTCCGACGTCCGCATGCGAGGCCTGGCGGCTTCAGTCAGCGCAGGCAATTGGCCCTACACCGTGTATTACGGCAGCTTCCACGGCCAGACCAATGACTCTGACGGAGGCGGCGCCATCGGCAGCTGCAGTTCCTCCCAGCCGGCGCAGACGGGCGCCTATGGGCCGGACGCCGCCTTCCCCTACGCCAAGAACGTGGGCCTGGATTTCTTCGCCAACACCGACCACAACCACTACTTCGACGGTTCCTCCAGCACCAACACCGCCGGCAGCGCCGCGGCGGCGAAGGCGCGTTATCAGCGCGGCCTGGCCATCGCCTCCGATTACACGGCGTCCAACCCCGGCTTCCTGGCCGTCTATGGCATGGAGTGGGGGGTGATCAGCAATGGCGGCCACCTCAACATCTTCAACAGCAATGAGCTGTTCTCGTGGGAATACAACGCCAGCAACGAACTGTTCGGCGACCGCTACATCGCCAAGAGCGACTATGCGACGCTCTACTCGGTCATGCGGGCGCAGGGGCTGGTTGGGCAATTCAACCATCCGGATGACACCGGGCAGTTCATCATCAACGGCACGGACATGGCCTACAGCGCCGATGGTGACGAGGTGATGGTCATGTCCGAGGTCATGAACACCTCGGCCTTCTCCTCCAACACAACGGAGACGGAAACCTCGCGCAGTTCCTATGAAACGGCCTGGAAGAAGCTGCTGGAGCGCGGCTTCCACGTGGCCCCGGCCACCAACCAGGACAACCACTGCGCGAACTGGGGTGCCAGCTACACGAACCGCACGGCGGTGCTGATCCCCACGGGCACGGCGCTGACGAAGGCGAGCCTCGTCGATGCACTGAAAGCCCGCCGCGTCTTCGCCACGATGGACAAGTACTCGCAGCTGATCTTCAGCGCCAACGGCAAGATCATGGGCGAGCGGTTCGACAACAGCGGGTCGGTCAACCTCAACGTCGGCTTCTACAACCCCAATGGCCGGACCGTGGTCGCTGCCGAGATCTGGGAAGGCGTGCCGGGGCGCAATGGCACGGTCACCTTGCTGGCCAGCACGCCGACGGCGACCATCACGCCGGCAAGCGGCAAGCATTTCTACTACGCCAAGGTCACGCAGGACGATGGCAAGGTGCTGTGGTCCGCACCGGTCTGGGTCAACCAGGGCGTGCAAGGCGGTGACACCACGCCGCCCACCGTCACAGCCACCGTGTCCGGCAGCTCGGGCACCATCACCTTCAACGCGGCAGCCGCGGACAACGTCGGCGTGACCAAGGTGGAGTTCTGGCTGGACGGCGTGCTCAAGGACACCTTGACCGCCACCCCCTACGCCCTTGCCGTGAACTCGGCGCTACTGGCCAACGGCAACCACAACCTCGTGGCCAAGGCCTATGACGCGGCCGGCAACACCACCACCTCGGCGGCAGTCAGCTTCAGCGTCAGCAACGCCGTCAATGCGGGCGATGAAGCCGAGCCCAACGGCAGCATTGCTTCGGCCAATGCCGTGGGCAACCGCACGGCCATCTCCGGCTACATCAGCAGCTCGTCGGACAAGGACTATTTCAAGGTGACTCTGGCCGCCAGGCAGCGCCTGCGCGTGGACATGACCGGTCCGGCGGCCACTGGCGTGGACTACGACCTCTATGTGGTGAGCAGCACCGGCGCCGGCCTGGCGCGCTCCGAAGGCGGCACCAGTGCGGAGTCACTGACGTACCAGAACGGCGCCAGCGCACAGACGGTCTACATCAAGGTGCAGGCCTATGCCGGCGCGAGCGCCACGGAGCCGTACCGGCTGACGATCAGTTACCCGTGACCCTTTGCTCCCAGCCCCCACCCAGGGCCAGGAAGAGCTGCACCTGTTCGTCCACCAGGGTCGCCTCCGAAGCGGCCAGGGTGGCGTCGCTGCCGGCCAGCGCGCGCTCGGCGTCCAGGGCGTCAAGGTAGCCCACCTTGCCCGCCTGGTACAGCCGACGCGCCTGGTCCGCCACGACGGCGGCCGCATCGCGGGAGCGCTGCAACGCCGCCCGCCGGTCCAGTTCGCGGGCGTACTGGTTCAGGGCGGTTTCGGTTTCCCGCAAGGCGTTCAGCACCACGCCGTCGAAGTGGGCGGCGCTCTGGCGGGTGGAGGCCTGTGCCTGCGCGATGCGGGCGTCGGCCACGCCGTTGTTGGGCAGGGTCCAGGAAATCAGCGGACCCAGGCTGAAGCTCAGCGACTCGGACCGCCCGATACGCGCGAAGCTGCTCGGGCCTGAACCTGCCGACAGGCCCAGGCTGATCTTCGGATAGCGGTCGGCCACCGCCACGCCGATGCGGGCCGTGGCCGCATGAAGCTCGCGCTCCGCCTGGCGGATGTCCGGGCGGCGGCGCAGCAGCGCGGCGCCGTCTCCCACCGGGATGGTGCCGGTCAGGCGGGGCGGCTCATGGCACTCGGCCAGGTCGCGCGGGAACTCCTCGGGCAGGTCACCAGTCAGGGTGGCAAGCCGGTACAGGGCTGACTGGCGCTGCGCCAGCAAGGGCGGCAGCGCTGCCTGAAGCTGCTCCAGCTGGCTGCGGGCCCGGGAAGCGTCCATCTCTCCGACACGGCCGGCCTGCTGCAGCCGCTCGGTCAGGTCCAGCGCCTGCTGCTGCAGGGCCACCGACTGCCGGGCCGTTTCCAGCCGCTGGCCCGTGGCGCAGGCTTGCGCATAGGCGCGGGCGGTACCGGCGGCGACATTCACCTTGACCAGGTCCAGCGCCGCCTCGGCAGCTTCAGTGCTGGCATGGGAGGACTCCACCGCGCGGCGGATCTGGCCGAACAGGTCCAGCTGATAGGAGACACCCACGCTGCCCGAATAACGGAAGGTGTCGGGTGGCACGTAGTTCTGCCTGATCATCGAGGTGCCGGACGGATGGCCGTAATACGGCGCCGCGCTCACGCTGACGCTGGGTTTCTCCGCGCCGGAGACCTCGCTCTCCAGGGCCTGCACGCGCTCCAGGCTGGCGGCGGCCTGGCGCAGGTCTGTATTGCGCGTCAGCGCCTTTTCCACCAGCGCATCGAGGCGCGCATCGTTGAACAGGCGCCACCAATGCGGCGGCAGCGGCTGCGCCGCGAAGGGCGCGCCGTCCGGCCGGGCGGCGGCATCGGCTTGCTCAAGGAACGCCTCGCTCGCGCGGGGCTTCAGGACCACCGCCTCGGCTGGCACGTGATAGTCGGGGCCCTTGGGCGTGGTGGAACAGGCGGCCAGTGCGGCAGCCAAGGCCAGCGCCGATCCTTTCGACGCCCACCGCAGGGCTCCTGCGGCCAGGCCGTCCACGCGCGTGTGTCGTGTCATGGTGTCCCCTTCAGCTGCGGATGCCCGTGCGGTCGGCGGTTGCCGCCGTGTTGCTGGCCGGTGCTGCCGGCAGCACCTGCACCGTCACGGTCTGCCCGGCCACCAGGTGCTCCCCGGCGGGCAGCGGGTCCAGCTTCACGCGTACCGGCACCCGCTGAGGCAGCCGCACCCAGTTGAAGCTGGGGTTCACGCTGGGCAGGAGATTGGTGCTGGTGCTGCGGTCGCGGTCCGCGATGCCGGCAGCCAGGCTGTCCACCCGACCGGTCAAGGGGCGGGCCGCGCCCATGGGCATGACCTGCACCGCGTCACCCACATGGATGCGGGCGAGCTTGGTCTCCTCGAAGTAGCCTTCCACGTACAGGGAGCGACCATCCACCAGCGCCAGCACCGGATGGCCGGCGGTGGCATAGGCGCCCTGGCGCAGGTCGAAGTTGGTGATGGTGCCGGCAGAAGGCGCACGCACCGATGCGCGCTCCAGATTCAGCTTCGCGGCAGCCACCGCGACCTCCGCCTGCGCCACGCCGGCGCGGGCCTGCTCCACACGGCTGCGGGTCTGTTCGCGCAGCTCCTGCGAGATCAGGTTGCCCAGGCTGCCATTGCGGTCCGCCTCACGGCGGGCCTGCGCCAGCACCACGTTCTGGGCGGCCAGTTGGGCCTGGACCTGACGCAGGGCCAGCTCATAGCGGGCGCGGTCCACCTCGAAGAGCAGGGCGCCGGCGGCCACCGTCTGGTTGTCGCGGACAGGCACCATCGTCACCAGCCCGGAGACATCCGGCGCGATCTGCACCACATCCGCCCGCACACGTCCGTCACGCGTCCAGGGCGAGAGCTCATACCGGTCCCACAAGCGCACCGCGGCCCATGCCGCCGCCAGCACCACCAAACCCGTGACGACAAGGGACACGAGCCGGCGGACTTGGAAAAAGAAAGAAAGGGAAGTCATGACCTGCGACCTTGCATCAGTTCATCGTCGAGAAAAGGCTGAGCACCGCCGGGGCGGCTTGCAGCGACAGGCTGCTCAGACCCCAGAGCAGCAGCACGTACAGCGCCATGTCAAACAGGGCCGGGTGCCAGACCCAGCGGTAAGCGCCGCACAGCGCGAGCATGCGGCGCACGCCCCAAAGCAGCAGCAATGCGGCAAAAGCCAGGGGCATCAGCCAGGGCAGGTAGAGCCCGAAAACATCCACAGCGCCGGTCATGCCGGGGCCTCCTCGGCAGTATTGAAGTTCAAGGGGTCCATGGCCGGCAGCGTGAGCCTCGCCGGCGCGGCATCAGGGAACAGGTTGCGGCGCAGGCCCAGCAGGGCGCTCAGCGAGGCTCGCGCACCGGCCGGCCATGGGCTCAGGGTGGGGCACGCCGCCGCCAGGCGACGCAAGGCGTCATCCACCTGGTCCAGCAAGGCGGGCGGCGGCGGCTCCAGCACGCCCGCGATTCGCTGCGACAGCCAGTCGGTCAGCCCGCCGAGCAAAGGCTTGAGGGCCAGCGTCGGCCATTGGTCACGCTGGCCTTGCAGGGTCACGAGGTCCGCGCCGATACGCAGGTCTCGCAGCGCGTCATCGGTAGGCACGCCAGGCACGGACCCGCCCAGCTGCGCCACACGCGGCGCGAGCAGCGAGATGCGGTCCAGCATGCGCAGCAGATAGGTCTGCCCGCGCTGCACGGAGCGCGGCAAGCGGGCCAGCTCATCCAGCTCCCGCCAGGTGGCGCGCTGGATGCGGCGGGCACTCCAGTCGGCGCCCACCGAGCGCATCAGCCGCGTCACGCGCGAGGCGACGAACACGCCGGCCAGTTGGCCCAGCATGCTGTTCAGGAAGGCGGGCAGGTCCGCCTGAGAGGTGTCATGCATGGCCAGCGTTCCCGCAACGCCCAGCACGAAGGGCAGCGCCGCGCCCATGGTGGACGGCCGGGCGACGAAGCACCCCGCCACCAGGAAGACCGGCGCGCACACCAGCACCAGCGTCCAGATGTCTTGCACCAGCGGCAGCAGCACCAGCACGTACAGCGCGCTGACCGGCATGGACAGCACCGTCCATTTCAGGAAACCGTTGATGGCCGGCACGGGGTCGTCCATGCCCGCGAAGAAGCAGCAGAAGATGGCGGCCATCATGGCGGCGGCCGAGCCCATGGGCCATCCGGTCAGGATCCAGAAGGCACAGCACAGCAGGATCGCAACCACGGCGGCAGCGCCCGACAGCGCGGCCATGCCGAGGTCGATATGCAGGCGAGGGCCGGACAGCGCCTGCCGTGGCCGGCTGCGCATCGGTGCGCCACTCAGGCCATGGTCGATGTCCGCGCGCAGATGCACGCAGTGCAGCCAGCCCTGCAGCAACAGGTCCAGTCGTTCCGCCAGGGCCAGGCGCAGCAGCTGCGGCCATTCATGCGCGGTGGGCGTTGCGAGCTTGTCCAGCACGGCCCGCAGGTCGGGCCACTGAGCCTCGGCCTGGGCGGGCGGCAGCTGGGTCCAGCGGGCCACCGCCGCCAGTACCGCCGCCACATCGGGGGCGATGCCGCCCTCGGCGGCTTCCAGGGCTTGCAGACGGTCCTCGACCGCGGAGAGCTGCGGCGTGAGCGCGGCCACGCCGTCCTGCATGTCGTGCACCGCGTCGGCGGTCCATCGCAGATGGCTGGTATCAAAAGGGATGTGGATGCTGAGCAGGCGCAGCTGCGTGATGTCACCGGCCACGCGCCGCCGGTCCGCGCCGCCATCGCGCCGGGCGGTGAGGTCGTCCAGCCAGGCGCGTGCATCGCCGAGCGTGCGGTCCAGCAGGCCCAGGATGGTCGAGGACAGGCTGCCCGGCAGCACGAGGCTGTGCACCAGCGTGGCCGCCAGGATGCCCAGGCCAATCTCTTCCACCCGCGCCACCGCTGAATCGAAGACGTTCAGCGGCGTGTCCACCGCCGGGAAGCCGATCAGCGCGGCGGTGTAGCCCGCCAGCATGAAGGCATAGGCCCGCGGCGTGCGGTCACGCAGCGACAGGAACAGGCACACGCCCACCCACAGGGCCAGCGCCAGGCTGAGCAGCTCCGGTGCATTCGAAAAACGCGGCAACAGCAAGATGGCGGCGCAGCTGCCCACGAGGGTGCCGACGAAGCGGAAGACCGCCTTGGAGCGCACCGCACCGGCCATCGGATGCGCGACGATGTAGGCGGTCATCATGGCCCAGAAGGGACGTGGCTGACCGGCCCAGTTGGCGAGGAAGACGGCCAGCATGGCGGCGCCGAAGGCCTTGATGGAGAAGACCCATTCGGCCCGGCTGAAGCGGACCAGGGCGGGAAGGCTGCGGAAGTTCATGGGAATTGCGGTCCTGCGGCGCTCACTTGCGGCGCGGCGGCACGATGGGAGCGGGGCAGCCCAGACGTTCCTGCAGGGTGGCGAAGACGCGCAGCGTCGCCTCGATGTCGGCATCGTCCACGCCGGCATAGACCTCGTTGCGCAGGTCGCGCAGGATGGCCTCGATCTGCTCGCAGGCCGCGGCGCCCGCCTCCGTCAGGTGCAGCGTCTTGGCGCGGCGGTCTTCCGGATCCTCCCGGCGCTCCACGAAACCGGCTTCCACCAGCTGGTCCAGCGTCCGGGTCAGGGAGGGGCCTTCGATGCCCACCAGTTCCGCCAGCGCGCCTGGACGCAGCCCTTCGCCCTGCCGGCCGATCATCACCAGCGGCCAGGCCATGGCTTGCGAGACACCGACGCGCGCCACGGCATGGTTGGCGGTGGCCCGGTAGGCTCGCTCCAGGATGGGCAGGCTGGCGCCCAACTGCAGCAAGGCGGTTTCGCGTGCACTGCGGGTCATCGGACGGGGGGCTTTGGCGGAGCTCATGGGTGGCTATTGTAGATAGTTAGCTTGCTAACTAATGAGTGGGGTTATTCTTGGCCATTGGCCGGTGGGCGGCCTGAGCAGGAGTTCACGAATGAGCAAGGCGGAAGCAGGCGTATCGCGCCGTGTGTACAAGATCGCGGTGATTCCGGGCGACGGCATCGGCAAGGAAGTCATGCCCGAGGGCCTGCGGACGCTTGAAGCGGCGGCCCGTCGCTTCGGGTTCGAGTTGCAATACACGCATATCGAGTGGGCGAGCTGCGACTACTACCTGAGCCACGGCCAGATGATGCCGGACGACTGGAAGGCCCAGCTGCAGGGCCAGGACGCCATCCTGTTCGGCGCCGTGGGCTGGCCGGCGACGGTGCCGGACCACGTTTCGCTGTGGGGATCGCTGCTGAAGTTCCGCCGTGAGTTCGACCAGTACATCAACCTGCGCCCGGTCCGCCTGTTTGAAGGCGTGCCGTGCCCGCTGGCCGGGCGCCGGCCTGGCGACATCGACTACCTGGTCGTGCGCGAGAACACTGAGGGTGAATACACCAACCTGGGCGGCGTGATGTATGGCGGCACCGACCGGGAGATCGTCATCCAGGAATCGGTCTACTCGCGCTTCGGGGCGGACCGGGTGCTCAAGTACGCCTTCGAGCTGGCGCAGGGCAGGGCGCGCAAGCACCTGACCGTGGCCACCAAGAGCAATGGCATCGCCATCTCGATGCCCTGGTGGGATGGCCGGGCCGATGCGGTCGGCCAGGGCTACCCGTCGGTCACCGTGGACAAGCAGCACATCGACATCCTGAGCGCGCGCTTCGTGCTGCAGCCGGGCCGCTTCGACGTGGTGGTGGCGTCCAACCTGTTCGGCGACATCCTCTCGGACCTCGGCCCGGCGACGACCGGCACCATTGGCCTGGCACCTTCAGCCAACCTCAACCCGGATCGGCAGTTCCCGTCCCTCTTCGAGCCGGTCCATGGCTCGGCACCGGACATCGCCGGGCAGAACATCGCCAACCCGGTGGCCATGGTGTGGTCGGCCGCGCTGATGCTGGATTTCCTTGGCGAGCGTGAGGCCCATGACGCCATCCTGCGAGCCATTGAACAGGTGCTGGCGGCCGGCCCTCGCACACGCGACCTGGGCGGTGCCGCCAGCACGACTGAGATGGGCCAGGCCATCGCCCAGGGCCTGAGCAACTGAGCAACTGGGCAACTGAGCGACTGAGGCGGGGCCATTGACGTCCTCGCCAGGCCGCAACGAAAAAGCCGCCCTCCGTGCACGGCAGGGCGGCTGTCGCGGCGCTCGCTGCACGCCGCCCCCAAGGGCGGCGATGCGGCGGGCGTGGCCGGTCAGTCCTTGTCCTTCATCTTCAGCATGCGGTTGGTCCGCAGGGCGATGAGCGTCACCACGGCGCCGGACAGCAGGTAGGCCGTGACGGCCCACAGCCCGAAGTGGATGGACAGCCCCAGGGCCACCAGCGGGGCGAAAGCCGCACCGAACAGCCAGGCCAGATCCGAAGTCAGGGCTGCCCCCGTATAACGGAAGTGGGGCAGGAAGTTGGACGTCACCGCGCCCGCCGATTGGCCGTAGGACAAGCCCAGCAGCACAAAGCCGACCAGGATGAAGATGGTCTGCCCCATGCTGCCGCTGTCCAGGAGGATCGGCGTGAAGAGGCTGAAGATGCCAATCGTCGTGGCCAGGGTACCCAGCGTGCTGCGCCGTCCGATACGGTCGGCGATCAGGCCGGAGATCGGCATGGCCGCGGCGGCGAGCAGGGCGCCCACGATCTGCACCGACAGGAACTGCCCGATGGAATTGTCGGAGTGCAGGATCACCCAGCAGAGCGGGAACACGGTGACCAGATGGAACAGTGCATAGCTCGCCAGTGCGGCAAACGCCCCGATGAAGATGTTGTAGCCCTGCTCGCGGAACAGTTCGGCAGGGTCGCAGGGGTCCAGCTCATGTTCTTCCAGGTTTTTCTCGTACTCATGCGTCATCACCAGACGCAAGCGTGCGAACAGCGCCACCACGTTGATGGCAAAGGCCGCGAAGAACGGGAAGCGCCAGCCCCAGCTCAGGAAGTCGATGGTGTTGAGGCTGCCCCACAGGTAGGCAAACAAGGCCGCGGCGATGAGGAAACCGATGGGCGCGCCCAGTTGCCCCAGCATGGCATACCAGCCGCGCCGGCCCTCCGGGGCGTTGAGCGCCAGCAGGGAAGGCAGGCCGTCCCAGGAGCCCCCCAGCGCCAGGCCCTGGCCGATCCGGCACAGCGCCAGGGCCAGGATGGCGGCCGGGCCCCAGGCGTTGTAGCCCGGCAGCACCGCGATCGTGCAGGTGGATATACCCAACAGGAACAGGGCTACTGTCAGCTTCACGCCACGGTCAAAGCGCCGCTGCAGCGCCATGCCGATCATCGTGCCGATGGGCCGGACCACGAAGGCCAGCGCCAGCAGCGCAAACGACCAGAGCGTGCCGTCCAGGCGCTCCAGGTGGGGGAAGAAGATGGACGGGAACACCAGCACGGAGGCGATCCCGAAGACGAAGAAGTCGAAATACTCGGACGCGCGCCCGATCACCACCCCCACGGCGATGTCGCCCGGCGCGACGGCGTCCTGCTCGGCCTGGGACGCGACCCCTGTCCCTCTTGGCAGGGGTTGTCCAACTGTCGAAAGCGTGTTGCTATTCATGAGTCTCCTACCTGGGACAAAATGTCCAATAGTTGGTTTGAGTCAATGAGGCAAAATCTGCGCCCGGCGTGCAACTGTCGACAAGTGTCGTTTACCCGTTAGTCGTAAACCCCTGTCGTCTTCTCCTGGTTCCTTCCTTGGCTTCAGGCCCTGGGTGTTCCAGCCCTGTTGCCCACAACCGGATGTCCGGCGCCCCACCAGCAAGGCTGTTTGCCCCGCTGGGTGGGCGTGGGTCAACCGCCTGCTGGCTGTATCTCATGTACCTCAAAGCATCACTAAAAACAAGTCTGGCCCGTCTCGGGCTGCTGTCGTTGGCGCTGCCACTGACCGCCTGCAACATGGTCGTGATGAAACCCTCGGGTGACATCGCCAACCAGCAGGCGCAGCTGATCGTCGCCTCCACGTTGCTCATGATGCTGATCATCGTCCCGGTGATCATCCTCACGCTGACGTTTGCCTGGCGCTATCGCTCGACCAACAAGGAAGCCACCTACTCGCCAGAGTGGGACCACTCCACCCGTCTGGAACTGGTGATCTGGGGCGCTCCGCTGCTGATCATCATTGCCCTGGGCGCCCTGACCTGGATCAGCACCCACAAGCTGGACCCGTTCCGGCCGCTGGAGCGCCTGGATGCACAGCGTCCGATTCCGGCCAACGTGCAACCGCTGGTCGTCGAGGTCGTGGCCCTGGACTGGAAGTGGCTGTTCCTCTATCCCGAGCAGGGCATTGCCACCGTCAACGAACTGGCCGCGCCGGTGGATCGTCCGATCCACTTCAAGATCACGTCGTCTACCGTGATGAACGCGTTCTACGTGCCCGCCATGGCCGGCATGATCTACGCCATGCCCGGCATGCAGAGCCAGCTCAACGCCGTGATCAACAAGCCGGGCACCTATGACGGCTTCTCGTCCAACTTCAGCGGCGACGGCTTCTCGCACATGCGCTTCAAGTTCCACGGCCTGAGCAACGACGAGTTCGCCGCCTGGGTGGACCGCAACAAGGCGGACGGCGTGGCGCTCAACCGCGACCTGTACCAGACCCTGGAAAAGCCCAGCGAGAAGGAGCCCGTGCGCCGTTTCGCCAGCGTGGCCCCGGGCCTGTTCGACGCCATCGTCAACCGCTGCGTTGACGGCAGCAAGATGTGCATGGGCCAGATGATGGCCATCGATGCCGCAGGCGGCGGTGGCAAGGGCGCGATCGACGGCCTGGCCAGCAAGCCCTGGAGCAATGAACAGAAGCGGATTTTCGTGGCCGCCCTCTGCACGCCCGACAACGCCGGCCAGTACGCCGCGCAGTGGTCTTCCACCCGTAGCCAGAACTGACCGGCGCCCGGCGCATCCCGCCTGACGGCGCGCGCCGGGACCGCAAGCTTTATCGAGATCCAAGATGATTGACCTACAAAAGCTCATCTTTGGACGCCTCAGTCTTGAGGCGATCCCATTCCATGAGCCGATCCTGATCGGTACCTTCGCGGCAGTCGCCCTGGGCGGCCTGTTCGCGCTGGCGCTGATGACCAAGTTCAAACTGTGGGGCCCCTTCTGGCGCGACTGGGTGACCAGCATCGACCACAAGCGCATCGGCATCATGTACATCGTGCTGGGCATCATCATGCTGCTGCGCGGTTTCGCCGACGCGCTGATGATGCGCGCCCAGCAGGCCATTTCCTTCGGCGACAGCGCCGGCTTCCTGCCGCCGCATCACTACGACCAGGTCTTCACCGCCCACGGCGTGATCATGATCTTCTTCGTGGCGATGCCGCTGATCACGGGCTTCATGAACTACGTCGTGCCGCTGCAGATCGGCGCGCGTGACGTGGCCTTCCCGTTCCTGAACAACTTCAGCTTCTGGATGACCGCCGGCGGCGCCATCCTGGTGATGTTCTCGCTGTTCGTTGGTGAATTCGCCCGTACCGGCTGGCTGGCCTACCCGCCGCTGTCAGGCATCCTCGCCAGTCCGGGGGTGGGGGTGGATTACTACCTCTGGTCGCTGCAGGTGGCTGGCGTGGGCACGACGCTCTCGGGCATCAACCTGATCGCCACCATCATCAAGATGCGCGCGCCCGGCATGACCATGATGAAGATGCCCATCTTCACCTGGACCTCGCTGTGCTCGAACATCCTGATCGTGGCTTCCTTCCCGATCCTGACGGCCGCCCTGGCGCTGCTGACGCTGGACCGCTACGTCGGCACCAACTTCTTCACGACGGATCTCGGCGGCAACGCCATGATGTACGTGAACCTGATCTGGATCTGGGGCCACCCCGAGGTCTACATCCTGGTGCTGCCGGCCTTCGGCATCTTCTCGGAAATCACCTCCACCTTCAGCCAGAAGAAGCTGTTCGGTTATGCCTCCATGGTCTACGCCACGGTCGTGATCACGATCCTGTCGTACCTGGTGTGGCTGCACCACTTCTTCACCATGGGCTCGGGCGCCAGCGTGAACTCGTTCTTCGGCATCACCACGATGATCATCTCGATCCCGACCGGTGCGAAGATCTTCAACTGGCTGTTCACCATGTACCGTGGCCGCATCGTCTTTGACGTGCCCATGTACTGGACGGTCGGCTTCATGGTCACCTTCGTGATCGGTGGCATGACCGGCGTGCTGCTGGCCGTGCCGCCCGCGGACTTCGTGCTGCACAACAGCCTGTTCCTGATCGCCCACTTCCACAACGTGATCATCGGCGGCGTGCTGTTCGGCCTGCTGGCGGGCATCACCTTCTGGTTCCCCAAGGCCTTCGGCTACAAGCTCGACCCGTTCTGGGGCAAGTGCTCGTTCTGGTTCTGGCAGATCGGCTTCTTCGTGGCCTTCATGCCGCTGTACGTGCTGGGCCTGATGGGCGTGACCCGCCGCATGAGCCACTTCGACGACCCGTCGCTGCAGATCTGGTTCCAGATTGCCGCCCTGGGCGCACTGCTGATCGCCGCCGGTATCGGTTGCTTCCTGATCCAGCTGGTGGTGAGCTACCTCAAGCGCGACCAGCTGCGCGATGTGACGGGCGACCCCTGGAACGGCCGTACGCTGGAGTGGTCGACCTCGTCGCCCCCGCCGCAGTACAACTTCGCCTTCACGCCGGTGGTGCATGACCACGACGCCTGGTTCGACATGAAGCAGCGCGGCCACAAACGCCCGCTGGGTGGGTTCAAGCCCATCCACATGCCCAAGAACACCGGCGCCGGTGTGATCATCGCCGCGCTGTCCACCCTGATGGGCTTCGCGCTGATCTGGCACATGTGGCTGGTGGCCGGCATTGCCCTGGTGGTGGTGGTGGCAACGGCCATCGTCCACACCTTCAACTACAAGCGCGACTACTACATCCCCGCGGATGAAGTGGCCCGCACGGAAGAAGCCCGCACCCAGGTGCTGGCCGCACAGGCCTGACCCGAGCGAGCAATCCAACATGCAAGCAACGACCATGACGAACAACACCGGTACGCCGGTGTTCTACGACAACGGTGATCACCATCCGCAGCACGGGACCCTCCTGGGGTTCTGGCTGTACCTGATGAGTGACTGCCTGATCTTCGCGGTGCTCTTCGCCACCTACGCCGTGCTGGGCCGCAGCTATGCGGCCGGCCCGTCGGGCGCGGACCTGTTCGACCTGAAGCTGGTGGCCGTGAACACCGGCTTCCTGCTCCTGTCGTCCATCACCTACGGCTTCGCGATGATCGCGATGCTCAAGGGCCGCAAGGCCGGCGTGCTGGGCTGGCTGGCCATCACCGGCATCCTGGGCCTGTGCTTCCTGGGCGTGGAACTGTTCGAGTTCGCGCACCTGATCCATGAAGGTGCCGGCCCGCAGCGCAGCGCCTTCCTGTCCTCCTTCTTCGCCCTGGTGGGCACCCACGGCCTGCACGTCACCTTCGGCGCGATCTGGCTGGTGGTGCTGATGGTGCAGGTGGCCAAGCTGGGCCTGACCAAGGAGAACAAGCGCCGCCTGATCTGCCTGTCGATGTTCTGGCACTTCCTGGACGTGGTCTGGATTGGTGTCTTCACCTTTGTTTATCTGATGGGAGTGCTGCCATGAGCGAGCACAACAACGACCACCATGACGACCACCATGACGACGACGTCGGCTATCACGCCACCGTCAAGGGCTACGTCATCGGGTTCATCCTGTCCGTCATCCTGACGGCCATTCCCTTCGCGCTCGTGATGGGCAAGGGCATTGCCTCGTCGAGCGTGCTGGCCCTGGTGCTGCTGGGCTTCGCGGCGGTGCAGATCGTGGTCCACATGATCTACTTCCTGCACATGAACTCGAAGGTGGAAGGCGGCTGGTCCATGCTGGCGCTGATCTTCACCATTGCCATCGTGGTCATCATGCTGGCAGGCTCGGTGTGGGTCATGTTCCACCTGAACAGCAACATGATGCCGGTCCACGACCTTCGCAACATGCCCTGATGGCAGAGCTGCTTCGGCAACCTCGGCCGCGCCGCCGCATCGCCCGCTGGGCGCTGCAGCTGGGCGCGGCCCTTTTGTTTGTGGTCTTCGTCGCCCTGGGCACCTGGCAGGTCCAGCGCCTGGGCTGGAAGCAGGACCTCATCGCGCGGGTGGACAAGCGCCTGGCCGCGCCCGCGGTAACGGCCCCGGGCGCGAGCCGCTGGGAGAGCATCACCAAGGCGGAGGATGAATACCGCCGCGTGCTGGTCAGGGGCGCCTTCGACCATTCGCGCGAGGTGCTGGTCGGCGCCAGCACCGAGCTGGGGACCGGCTACTGGGTGATCACGCCGCTGCGCAGCACCGACGGCAATTGGGTACTGGTCAACCGCGGCTTCGTGCCGCCGGAATTCAAGGCGCGGGTCTCGCGCACCGCCACCGAGGCCCAGGGTGAGGTGGAGGTGCAGGGGCTGCTGAGGCTGACGGAGCCGGTCGGCCAGCTGCTGCGCAAGAACGACCCGGCCCAGGGGCGCTGGTATTCGCGTGATGTGCAGGCCATTGGCCGCACGCTGAAGCTGGAAGGTCCGCTGGCGCCGTATTTCATTGACGAGGCCGACACCCGGCCCGACCCAAAGGCCGAGACCTGGCCGCGCGGTGGGCTAACCGTCGTGCGCTTTCCCAACAGCCATCTCTCCTACGCGCTGACCTGGTATGTCATGGCGGCCATGACGGCCGGCATGGCCTTCTACCTCTGGCGCGAGCAGCGTCGCCGCGAACGCGCAGGCGATGGCGCCGACGAGGAAGCGGGCGCCGACCAGGATCAGGGCGAGGGCGAGGGCGACCGTGCCACTGAGCCGTCCTGACGCCGAGGCGGGCGGACGCCGCTGGTCCAGCCGCTGGATGGGCCTGCCCGGCCTGCAGGGCCTGGCCGGGCTGTCGGTCGTGCTCGCGCCGGACCGCCTGGCTGGCCGGTCCAACCTGATGCAGCTGGTGCAGCTGCGCTGGCTGGCGGTGGCCGGGCAACTGGCCACCGTGCTGGCGGTGCACTTTGCCCTGGGCATCCACCTGCCAGTCATGGAGATGCTCACCCTGCTGGCGGTGCTGCTGCTGTTCAACCTGGCCTGCTGGGTCCGTACCCACTGGGTGCCCAGCGTCAGCAACGGCGAGCTGTTTGCCGGGCTGCTGGTGGATGTGGCGGTGCTCAGCGGCCAGCTCTACTACAGCGGCGGCGTGACCAACCCCTTCGTCTTCCTTTTCCTGCTGCAGATCGCGGTGGGCGCGGTGCTGCTGCCGGCGCGCTTCATCTGGCCGATGGTGTGGCTCACGGCGGCCTGCTTCCTGGCGCTCACGCAGTGGCATCAGCCGCTGCGGCTGCCGGACTTGGCGGGCCTGTCACTGCCGCCGCACTATGTGGGCGGGCTGCTGATCTGCTTTGCGATCAATGCGTCGCTTCTGGTGACCTTCATCCACCGCATCAGCGGCAACCTGCGCCAGCGCGATGCCCGCCTGGCGGACCTGCGCCAGCGCGCGGCCGAAGAGGAACACATCGTGCGCATGGGCTTGCTCGCCTCGGGGGCGGCGCATGAGCTAGGAACGCCGCTGTCGACGCTGTCCGTGATCCTGGGCGACTGGGCCCACATGGCGCCCTTCGCTGGCGACCCGGAGCTGCGCGAGGAGATCGAAGAGATGCAGGTGCAACTGCGGCGCTGCAAGGCGATCGTGAGCGGCATCCTGATGTCGGCCGGCGAGATGCGGGGTGAGGCCCCGGTGGTGACGACGCTGCATGCCTTCCTGGGCGACCTGGTGGAGCACTGGCGGCGCACGCGCGCGTCCGGTCGCCTGGAGTGGCGGCCGGACCCTGCGCTGCCGGACCTGCGCATCGTCTCTGATGTCGGGCTCAAGCAGATGATCGACAACATCCTGGACAACGCGCTGGAGGCTGCGCCGGGCCAGCCGCTGTTGCTGCGCGCCTTCGCCGAGGAGGACCAGCTGGTGCTGTGCGTCAGCGACCGGGGTCCTGGCTTCCTGCCGGAGATGCTGGAGCGTCTGGGCAAGCCGTATCAGTCCAGCAAGGGCAGGGCGGGCGGGGGCCTTGGGCTGTTCCTGGCATTGAACGTCACGCGCTCCCTGGGTGGGCACCTGCAGGCGCGCAACCGGGCGCCGGAGGAGGGGGGCGGCGCCGAGGTGGAGATCCGATTGCCACTGTCCGCACTGGTCCCTCAGGGCCTGGCTGACAATGGCAGCCATGATGGCCGATGAAGAAGACCGCCTGCTGCTGATTGTCGAGGACGACGACGCCTTCGCCCGGACCCTGGTGCGCTCCTTTGAGCGCCGGGGCTATACGGTGCTGCGGGCGTCCAGCCTCGAACAGGTGCAGCAGCTGCTGGCCGAGCGCGGCCCGGAGGACGCGCCGGAATATGCAGTGGTGGACCTGAAACTGGCATCCGGCGGCTCTGGCCTGTCCTGCGTGCAGACGCTGCATGAACACGACGCCGCGATGGTGATCGTGGTGCTCACCGGCTATGCCAGCATTGCCACGGCGGTGGAGGCCATCAAGCTCGGCGCCCGCCACTACCTGGCCAAGCCGGCCAACACGGACGACATCGAAGCGGCGTTTTCGCGGGCGCAGGGCGACGCGGAGGTCGAAGTGACGGAGCGCGCCACCACCTCGATCAAGACGCTGGAATGGGAGCGCATCCACGAAACGCTGGCTGCCACCGACTTCAACATTTCGGAAACGGCCCGGCGCCTGGGCATGCACCGGCGCACGTTGGCGCGCAAGCTGGAAAAACAGCGGGTGAAATGACAACAGCCACCGCATGGCGGTGGCTGTCGTGCAGGCGGCGTTCACATACGCGCCGGCGGCCCAGCAGATCTAGACCGCCCAGGGACGGTGGGCGCCCCTGCCGCCCGGCTTAGCGCGGCTGGTAGGGCTGCTGGTATTGCGGCTGCTGATATTGCGGCTGCGGCTGATACTGCGGTGCCGGCGCCGTCGTTGCCGGCGCGCGCATCACGCGTGTACGGCCCCCGGTGGTCACCAGGATGACCGGTTCGCCGGGCGTCCAGTTTTCGGCACCCTTGGCCTGGACAATGGCGCGGCGCTCGCCGTTGCGCATCTGCAGCAGCAGCTCCACGGCATCTTCCTTGGTGGTGCTGCGCTCGACGGCGTTGCCCAGCGCGGCACCCGCCACCGCCCCCAGCACGCCAACGACCAGGCTGTCGCGGCGCCCGCCGACGCTGCCGCCGGCCACGCCGCCCACCACGGCACCGGTCACCGCGCCCGCGCCGCTCTGGCTGCCGTCCACGGTCACGGGGCGAACGGACAGCAAGGTGGCGTCCTGCACCTGCGACAGGCGCTGTGCGTCACCGCGCTGGATCACATCCGGATTGGTGGTCTGGCAGGCGGCAAGCACGGCCACCAATGAGGCAATCAGCAGCTTTTTCATCATCGGAACTCCATGTCGGTAGGGGGCCAACGCCGCAAGCCAAGGCTGGGTTGACCCGGCAACAAGACTTTACCCATGGGGACCGGGCGAGGGGCTCACTTCAATCGACATGGGGGCGCAGGCCCTGATGGCAAGCACTCTACTCCTATCGGGCAGCCCGCACCGGACGCGGCTTTTTGGTGGGGGCGGCGCCCTCCTTGGACGCTGGGGCACGGGCCGGCGCACGGCGCCGAGGCGCTGAGCGGACTTCGGCCCAGACCGGCGCATGGTCGGAAGGGTGCTCCCGGCCCCGTTCTTCCTTGTCCACCCCCGCCTGCACGACCCGCAGCGCGGGGCTGACCAGGATGTGGTCGATGCGCAGCCCGGCATGGCGTTCCCAGCGCCGCCGGCGGTAGTCCCAGAAGGTGAACGGCGGCGGGTCCTGCGGATGGGTGCTCCTGAGGGCATCCGTCCAGCCTTGCGCCAGGATCTGCTCGTAGGCTTCCCGGGCCTGCGGCTGCAGCAGCGCATCATCTCGCCAGCTGTCGGGTTTGTAGAGGTCGGCATCGGTGGGGACGACGTTCCAGTCGCCCAGCAGCACCACAGGGTGGCCGGTGTCGATCAGCTGCTGGGCACGCGCGCGCATGCGGGCGAGCCATTCGAGCTTGTAGTCGAACTTGGGCCCGGGTTGCGGATTGCCATTGACCGCATAGAGCGCGCCGAACAGCACGCCGTTCACCGCGGCCTCCACGTAGCGAGCGGCCCGGTCCCCAGGGTTGCCCGGCAAGGCCTTCATGACAGGCAAAGGCTCTTGTCCTCTAGCCAGCAGGGCGACGCCGTTCCAGGACTTCTCGCCGACCACCAGGCACCGGTAGCCGGCGGCTTCAAGCGCTTCGGTCGGAAAGTCCTCGGTGACGGTCTTGAGCTCCTGCAGGGCCACGACATCGGGCTGGCGAAGCGCCAGCCAGGCCAGCAGCTGGTCCAGCCGCTTGCGGACGTTGTTGACGTTCCAGGTGGCGACCAGCACCGCTTCAGCGCTTCTGGCCTTTCAGGTGGGCTTCCACCGCGTCCGCACTGGTGCCCACGGCGCTCACTGCCTGCTTCAGTTCATCCGGCGTGACGCCGAACTTCTTGCTCCAGTCGCGCAGTTCGTAGTCTTCGTGGATGTCGATGCGGGTACGGTCCTGGCCGCCGGAATGGGATTTGTTGTCTGACATGAGCGTCTCCTTGCGATTGTTCGTTGCTGGCAAGCCGCCTGCCCGGCCGCACCCGCCAAAGCGACGAGGGCGTCGTCGTGCCCGCCGGCGCGGCAGTCACAGGCTCGCAGTCCATGCGTCCGCGCAATAAGTTCACGTCTGACAATCGAGTCCGCCTTCGCTCGCTACAATCGAAGGCTGGGTGCGGCGCATGGGGCGTTAGCAGGTTTTTGCGAAGGTCGGGCCGCCTCGCGGCTGTTGCCTGCCTGCTCCGATGCATCCTGACACCATTGACCTGATCGCTGGCGCCTTGTTCGCCGCCGCGCTCCTGCACACCTTTGCCGCCAAGCAGATCGAGCGGCTCTCCCATCGGTTCCCGCGCCATGCCGGCTTGTTCCACCTCCTCGGAGAGGTGGAGGTGGTCTTCGGTTTCTGGGCACTGGTGCTGGTGGCGACGCTGGCGCTGGTCTTTGGCAGCGACAGCGCCGTGAGCTACGCCGAGTCGCGCAACTTCACCGAACCCTTGTTCGTTTTTGTCGTGATGGTCGTGGCCGGCTCACGGCCGGTGCTGTCGGCGGTGCTGGCCGTGGTGGGCGCACTGGCGCGGCTGCTGCCGGTCTCGCGCCCGATGGCCACCGCCTGGCTCGGGCTGGCGGCAGTGCCGCTGCTGGGGTCGCTCGTGACCGAGCCGGCGGCCATGACGCTGGCTGCCTTGCTCCTGGCGCCGCTGGTCTTTCGCAGCGATATTCCTGAGCCTCCCAAGTACTTCGCCCTTGGCGTGCTGTTCGTCAACGTGTCGATTGGCGGCACGCTGACCTCCTTCGCCGCGCCGCCCGTGCTGATGGTGGCTGGGCAGTGGGGCTGGAGCAGCAGCTTCATGCTGGGCACCTTTGGCTGGAAGGCAGCGCTGGCGGTGCTGGTGAACGCCACGGCGGCCGCGCTGGTGCTGCGCAGGCATCTGCGGGAACTGCCGGCGGATGCGCAAGCCCTGCCGCGAGCGTCGGTGCCGTTGCCGGTGACCGTGCTGCACCTGCTGCTGCTGGCCGGCATCGTGCTGATGGCGCATCACACCGTCGTGTTCATGGGCCTGTTCCTGCTGTTCCTCGGCGTCGCGCAGGCGTATGACCGTCACCAGGATCCCTTGCTGCTGCGGGAGGCGCTGCTGGTGGCCTTCTTCCTGGCCGGGCTGGTGGTGCTGGGTGGCCTGCAGCGCTGGTGGCTGCAGCCGCTGGTCTCAGGGCTGGAGCCGCTGGCCCTGTTCTTCGGCGCCGTGGGCCTGACGGCCGTGACGGACAACGCAGCGCTGACCTACCTGGGGTCGCTGATACCCGGCTTGCCGCAGGAGGCTCGCTACATGCTGGTCGCAGGCGCCGTGGCCGGCGGTGGCCTCACCGTGATCGCGAACGCACCGAATCCAGCGGGCATGGCCTTGCTCAAGAAGGGCTTCGCGGATGAGACGGTGGGCGCCGGTGGCCTGCTCGCGGGGGCGCTTGGCCCGACGATCGTCGCGATTGCGGCCTTGCTGCTGCTCTGACCTTCCTTGCGGCGAAGGCGCGGCGGTCGCGCGTGACCGCCGCGGGCATCAAACGAGCCCCAAGAAGCCGCGCATTCAAGTCCCGCCGATGCGCCAGCCGGCTTCAGGACATGTACAGCCGCGAAGAGCGCGGCACGCTGGCCAGAAGGAATTCCATCTGGTCCGCCAGGATGCGCCGCCCGCGCAGGATCATGTCTTCATGCAGGCTGGGCACGTAGGGCAGGTACATCAAGGTCATGTGCGCCTCTTCAGGCGTGCGGTTGCCCTTGCGGCCGTTGCAGGCCCGGCACGCCGTGATGCAGTTCATCCAGCTGTCCTTGCCCTTGCGGGACACCGGCTGGATGTGTTCGCGCGTCAGCTGCTCCGGATGGAAGCGGTGGCCGCAATAGGCGCAGACATGCCGGTCGCGGGCAAACAGCTTGGGGTTGGAGAGGGCGGGGGACTGGCGCCAGGCACGGCTAGGAATGCAGCCGCGCACCGCAATGATCGGATGCAGCTCGATGCGAGACTGCAAGCCGGTCACCCGCTGATAGCCGCCCCGCAAGACGTGGCACGGCTGGCCCAGCGTCCAGGCGACGGCGTCGCTGGCGTAGAGCACGGCGGCTTCCTTGGTCGAGATCCAGGCCTGAGGGCGGCCCGAGATATCCAATTGCAGAACATCCACGGTCGATGACCTCCGCCTTGCAGCGTAATCCACCCTGGCGGGGCAACTCAAGTGCCTGGATGACCGTCAGTCGCTGCAAAACCCACACTTCGTCGGGCCAGTGGCCCCTCCGGGCCCCCTTTGCCCCTCTGCAAGCTCTCATCGGCCCCGCAACCGAGCCAGGGAGAGCAGCGCATCGCCGGAAAACGCATCGCCGGGCAGCCGGACCGTGCGCCAAGGGGCGCCAGCCGAACCGTGGACGGCCTGTACCCGCTCGGCGAGTTGTTCGGTGTCCGAGGCTTCCGGTAGGGCATAGGCCACCACGTCCTGGCCTTCGTCGCTCCAGCCCCCCACCAGATCGCCGGGTTCGGCGGCCTGGGCCAGCATCCGGGCCACGGCGGCCAGTTCGCCGGGTGCCGCCCGCCATAGGTGCAGCGTCAGCTCACCCCCCTCGCGCAGGGCCAGCAACGCCGTCTGGTCCAGCCGGTCGCGGAAGGCCGCTTCGTCCAGCGGGGCCGGTACGGGCGGGGCCGCTCCGCCGCACAGGGCCTGCAGCGCCAGGTCGAGTTCATCGGCCTTGTCGAAGAAGCCATTGGCGCCGGCGGCCAGCAGGGCGCCGCGGTAGGCGTCCGGGGTCTGGTGGGAGAGCACATGCACCTGGCCCTGGTAGCCGCGCTTGCGCAGTTGCCTCAGCACCTGCAGCCCCGAGCCGCCGTCCGCCAGAGAAAGATCCAGCAGCACGGCATCCGGCCGCGTCTGTTCCACCAGCGCCAGGGCCAGTGTTTCGTCCGCCGCCTCGCCCACCACGCGCAGCCCATCGACCGTACGCAGGCGCTGCACGATCTGGCGGCGGATCGTGATCGAATCCTCCACCAGCACCACTGTCAAACCCGGCATCCGTGCTCCTATTCGTCCAGGGGATCAAGGTCTCCCCAACTCGTGCGGCTGATCGCGCGCTTCACCTCATCCATGAAACGGCCCTGGGGCGCGGGCCCGGCAGGCTCGGCGCGGCCGTCCGCCGTCAGGGCCACCGGCAGGCTGGCGCGCTGCACATGGCGGTTGAGCAGTTCCTTGTCGCGCGGCGTCAGCTGCGACGCTGCCACGACGATAACCGGAATCGCGGCGGTCAGCGGGTCCCGCTGAAGGGCCTCGACGACGCCGATGCCGTCCACCTCCGCCATGAGCAGGTCCAGCACGATCAGGTCGGGCACATGCCGGCGCGCCAGCGCGATGCCTTCCTGCCCGCCGGTGGCACGCAGCACCGAGAAACCCGGCTGCGACAGATGGGCACTGAGTGACTGCAGGTCCCCGGGCGCCTCGCTGATGGCCAGCACCAGGAACTTGCGCGTGGCGGTGGGCCGGAACCCCAGCACCTCCAGTTCCTGCATGAGGGCCGCACGGCTGACCGGCTTGTGCAGCACCGCCGCGGCGCCCAGCGACAGCGCCACCTCCTGGCCCGCATCCACGGACACCACCACCACCGGGATATGGGCCCATCCATTGAGGTTCTTGAGGCGCGACAACAGCTCCCAGCCATCCAGGAAACCAGGCAGCTGCACCTCCAGGGTGATCAGGTCGGGGCGCAGGTGCTGCGCGAGTTCGAGCGCCTCTTCAGCGGACTCCACATGCTTGACGCGAAAGCCCGCGCCGTTGAGCTGCGTCTGGATCAGTGTCGCGGCCTGCGGGTTGTGCTCGATCACCAGGGCCAGCGGCCGGTTCGCGGGGTCTTCCTGCGGTATCTGATCGGCCGCCACCGGCTCGCGCCAGGGCAGCCAGAAGCTGAAGCAGCTGCCTTTGTCAGGCTGGCTGGTGACCGCCACTGCACCGCCATGCAGCTGCACCAGGCGCGCCACGGTGGCCAGGCCCAGGCCCGTGCCCTCCACCTTCTGCGTGATCACGTTCTTGATCTGGTTGAAGGGCTGGAACAGGCGTTCGAGGCTGTCGGAGGGGATGCCGATGCCGTTGTCCGTCACGCTGATCTGCACGAACTCCTTGAACTCGCTCTGCGGCAGTTCCGTGCGCCGGCCCGCCGCAAAGCCTGGCAGCGATTCCTCTGCCCGCAGCCGGTTGACGCGGCGCGCCTCCAGCTGGATCACGCCGCCCTTGGGCGTGAACTTCGCGGCATTGGAGAGCAGGTTGTAGATGATCTGCCGCAGGCGGCGGCGATCCACCATCAGCCGCTGCTCCGCGCCAACGCCGAACAGCTTGAGCTCGATGCTGCTCAACCGCGCGCGCTCCTGCACGATGGCCAGCGCGTCGCGCAGCAGCTCGTCCAGTTCCACCGCGTCGTAGTCCAGATCGACCCGGCCGGCCTCGATCTTGGCCATGTCCAGCAGGTCGTTCACCAGCGAGAGCAGATGCTGCCCGGCATTGTGGATGTGCTGGCAGAACTCGGACTGCCGCTCGTTCACCGGGCCGGCAGCACCATCGCGCATCAGCTGCGCAAAGCCGATCACGGCATTGAGCGGGGTGCGCAGCTCGTGGGACATGGTGGACAGGAAGGCGGTCTTGGCGCTGCTTGCACGGCTGAGCTCCGAATTGAGCTGTTCCAGCGCATCGTTGCGCTGCTGCAGCGCTGCCAGCAGTTCGGCGCGGCTGTCCGCCAGCTCGCGCGCCGCCCGGGCCGAGGCCGCCTCCATGGCGGTGTTGTGCAGCTCCGCATGCGTGCGGCGAGCCTCATCCTCGAACTGCTTGCGGCGCAGCTGCGCACGCACACGGGCCTTGAGCAGTTCCAGCTCGCTGCTGGCCTTGACGACATAGTCGTCCGCACCCGCTTCCAGCCCGGCGAGCATGCCGTCGCGCCCGTCGAAGGCCGTGAGCAGCACGACCGGAATGTCGCGCATCGCGGGTGCCGCCTTGATGCGGCGACAGGTCTCCAGGCCGCCCATGCCAGGCATCTGCACATCCAGCAGCACCGCATCGACGGTTTGCACGGTCAGCAGCTCCAGTGCCTGCTCGCCGCTGTGGGCGGGGATGACATCGAAGCCATCGTCGCGCAGGGAGGCGCCGAGTTCGGCCAGCACATTGGGGCTGTCATCCACCAGCAGCAGGCGCTTGGGACCCAGCAGGCTGGCGCCCTGTTCCGGCAGTGAGGCGGTGGCGCTGCGCAGCATGGCGGCCAGCCGCGCCAGGATGAGGTCGGCGTCGTCCTGCTTGCGGGCAAAGGCGTCGGCGCCGGCCTCCAGGGCCCGCAGCTCCGCTTCGGGGCCTTCGTCCGCGGTGAGCAGCAGGCAGGGCGTGTGGCGCAGGGCCGGGTCCAGCCGCAGGCGCCGGATCATCGAAGCGCCATCAAGCCCCGGCATGTGCTGGTCCACCACCATGGCGTTGGGCCGCAAGGCCGCCGCCTGGCGCAGGCCGTCCTCGCCATGCACGGCCAGGTGCACGTGGTAGCCCACCGGCTCCAGCGCCTCGCGCAGCGCATGGCGGAAGGTCTCGCTGTCGTCCACCAGCAGCACCGAGGCACGCTGCGGAGCGTGCTGGCCGGCCGTCAGATGTACCTGGCGCTGGCGCAGCAGCTCGCGCGCCCTGTCCACCACGTAGCCCCGGTCATAGGGCTTGCCGACGAATTCGTCGGCGCCGTACGCCAGGCCGCGCAGCCGGTCACTGGCCTGGGCAGTGTTGGACAGGATCAGCACCACCGTGCTGGCCCCGCCAGGCGCCGCCCGCAGTTCCTTCAGCCAGGCGTCGCCGTCGCCGTCAGGCAGCCGGGTGTCCAGCAGCACCAGGCGCGGCACGCCGCGCGCGAGAGCCTCGCGGGCCTGCGCCAGCGTGGCGCATTCCACGCAGGCAAATCCGGCGTCTTCCATCGCTTCCCGAAGGTCCATGCGGACCGTCAGGCTGTCCTCCACGATGAAGGCCTTGTCTTTGTTCTGGTTCATGGTCCTGCTCCCCATGGCACACCGCTCAGTGACTTCATGGCGGGGCCTATTTCATTCAGCGGCAGGATGCGCTCGGCGGCGCCCAGCAGGGCGGCCTCGCGCGGCATGCCGTACACCATCGAGGTCTGCTCGTCCTGCGCGATGGTGCTGCCACCCGCGCGCCGGATGGCCAGCAGACCAGACGCGCCGTCGCGGCCCATGCCCGTGAGCAAGGCCGCCACGACACCCGACCCCATTTCGGCGGCCAGTGACTCGAACAGGACGTCCACCGACGGCTTGCAGGAAAACCGTGGCGGTTCGTGGCTCAGGGCGAGCCGGCCCTGGCGCACGACCAGGTGCACATCGGGCGGCGCGAGGATGATCTCGCCGGTGACGTCGCGCAGCGATTCCCCGTCCTTGGCGTAACGCACGCGGTGGGGCGTCTGGCCGTCCAGCCATTCCGCAAAACCGCGGCTGAACACCGCGTTGATGTGCATGACGATCAGCACCGGCAAAGGCACCGGCCGGGGCAGCGACTGCAGCACCTGCATGAGGGCGCCGGGACCGCCGGTGGAAGCCCCCAGCGCCAGCACGGTGCGGCCCACCGGCAGCGGCGCCGCCAAGGGGGCGGGCGGCTGGTGCCTGGCGCGCACATGGGTGATGACGCGGATGCGGGCCACCAGGCGCAAAAGCGTGATGTAGCGACGCTCCCACTCCCCCGGTGGCTGCCGGCCGTTGGGTTTTTCGAGCACCTCCACGGCACCGGCGGCCAGGGCCTCGTAGGTGCGCAGCAGTTCGCCGCGGTTGGTCGAGGACGAGACGATCAGGATGGGCGTCGGGCAGTGCGCCATGATCGCCTCGGTGGCGGCCTGGCCATCCATGCCGGGCAGCATCATGTCCATCGAGATCACATCCGGGCGAAGCTGCGAGCACAGCGCCACGGCATGCTTGCCGTCGTAGGCTTCGCCCACGATCTCGATGTCGCTTTGCTGCTGCAGCACTTCGCGGATGTGGGCAAGCACGGTGGGGGAGTCCTCCACCAGCAGTACCCGCAAGGTCTTCTTGACGCCTCCGGCAGCGGTCATGCGGACGCTCCTTCAGCTTGCTGCGCTCGACCGGCCAGGTCGGCCACGTGGGAACGCGCCACCAGTTCCGCCACCTTGTCCAGAAAGCTGTTCTGCGAGAACTCGCCCTTGATGATGTAGCCATCGGCGCCCACGGCCGCGCCGCGGGCCAGGTCCTCCGGCGCATTGCGCGAGCTGACCAGTACGGCGGGGATGTCGCGCAGGGCCTCGTCGGCCCGCAGCGTCTCGACGAAACTGAATCCGTCCATGCCCGGCGGCATTTCCACATCCACCAGGATGAGGGCATAACGCTCGCGGCGTGCGGCCTCCAGCCCATCCTCGGCGGACGAAGCCATGTGCACCCGATACCCCGCCGCTTCCAGGATGCTTTGCTCCAGCATGCGGGTGGTCAGCGAGTCATCGATGACCAGGATGGTGGCGGTGCGGCGCGCCGGCGCCGCTGCCTGCGGACGGGCACGGCGTGCCGCCTCGATCAGCCCCTCCGGATTGAGCACATACAGCGGCTGCTGGTCCGCATCCAGCGCCAGGCCGGTGACGATGCTGCTGGGCGGGAGCAGGGCCGGGGGCGGCCGCCAGACCACGGTGGACACCCCGTCCACGCCATCCACGCCGATGGCGGCCCGCTGATCCCCGTGGCGAATGATCAGTGCGGCGTCCGGAGCGCCGGGCGTGCGGTGCTGGCCGGGCTTGAGCAACTCCGCCAGGGACACATGGGCAAGCAGTTCCTGGCCAAGGGCCAACTGCCGGCCGTTGATCACCGGCTGCTGCACCACCTGTTCCACCGCGTCCAGCGGCATCCAGGCGGGGCGCCCGTCGGCGAAGACATTGAGCGCGCGCACGGCGCCGAGCTGCAGCGGCACACGCAGTTCCAGGGTGGTGCCCAGGCCGTGGCGGCTGTGCAGCGTGAGCTGCCCCCCGAGGCGGACGGCGGTGTCCCGAACCAGGTCCATGCCCACCCCACGGCCGGCCAGGGCGTCGACCTGCCTGGCGGTGCTGAGCCCGCCCCGCAGCAGCCGTTCGATGAGCGCCTGCTCGTCCATGTGCTCGGCCTGCGGGACGCCCTTGGCCACGGCAGTGCGGCGCAGGGCCACCATGTCGATGCCCGCGCCATCGTCGCTGCAGCGCATGCGCACCTGACGGCCATCGCGCACCACCAGCAGGTCGATACGGCCCTGCGGCGGCTTGCCGGCGGCCTGGCGGACCTGCGGGTGCTCGATACCGTGGGCGACCGCATTGCGGATCATCTGGACCAGTGCTCCGAGCACGGCATTGAGCACGCCGCCTTCGAGCTTCACATCGCCGCCCTTGCCCTGGAAATACACCTGCTTGCCCAGGGTGCGCGCCGCGTCCCGGGCGGCCCGCTGCAAGGGGCCAAAGAGCAGCGAGGCGGGCACCAGCCGCAGTTGTTCGGCGTGATCGCGCGTCTGCAGCAATTCACGTTCGAGTTGCCGGCTCCCGCGTTCGAGCTGCTCCTCCAGCCTCAGCAGCCTTGGGGCAAGGTCCTCGGGTGCCACGGGCAGGGACTCGCGCAGTTCGGCGATCTGTGCGCCCAGCCGCTGCAGGGTGACGACATGGGCGAGCGCCTCGCCCAGGCTGTCGCCGAGCGTGTCCACTTCCTTGGACACGATCTGCGGAATCTCCATGATCGGCAGTGGCAGGCTGTCCACGTCGATCTCGACCGCTTCCGCCAGCAGCGGCGAGGCGCCCGTGGGCAAGGCCTCGACGGAGGCGCTGACCCCGGCGCCGATCGGCACCTGCGCATCCCGCGGGCCTGGCATCGATGAACCCGTGGTGGCTTCAGGCATGGGCGTGACCTGGGCTCCCGGCAGCAAGCCGGCATGGCCTGGATCGGGGCGCGCGGGCGCCGGATTGCGGTTGGGGTCGGGGAGGCCCGCTCCCGGGCTCGCCGCAGGCACTGGCGCTGCCCCCGCCCCGGGCTGGGACAACGCGGCCACGGCCTGCACGGCTTCATCAATGACGGCCAGCACGGCATCGAGGTCATCCCGCGATGGCGGCCTGGCACTGTCGCGCAGCGGGGTGAGCAGGTCTTCGATGCCATGCGCCAGGGCTGCGATCTCCGGCAGCCGCACCACGCTCGCCGCCCCCTTGAGCGTATGGGCCAGCCGCAACAGGCGCGCGGGCAGGTCCACCGCCTGGGCGGGGCCCTCCTGCTCGGCCGCCAGCACGGCCTCGCTCATCTGCGTGAGCAGATCCCGCGCCTCGACGCGGAAGTAGCGGTAGGGGTCCTTGGCCACGGGATTGCGCTCTCGGTAGCAGCTCTCAGGCCGACTGGGCCTGCACCAGGCTCAGCAGCTGGCGCGAGGTCTGGGCCAGTTCCGTGGCGGTCTGCGAGGTCTGGCCCGAGCTGGTCTCCGTCTCGCGAGAAGCCTGGGCCGTGTTGCTCAGCGCGATGTTGAGCTGCTCCACCGCCGTGGCCTGCTGTTTGGTGCTCAATTCGATCTCTCGCGCGGCGTCGGTGGTGGTCACCACCAGGCCGGCAATGCGGGCGAAGGTGGCCGCCACGTCGTCGAACTGCCGCGCCCCGGCATCGACCGCCTTGGAGCCTGCCTCCGTCGCCATCACCGTGGTGTTCACGGCGCCGCGCACGTCGTCGATCTGCAGCCGGATTTCCTTGGTCGAGGCGGTCATGCGGTCGGCCAGCTTGCGGATTTCATCGGCCACCACGCCGAACCGCCTTCCCGCATCCCCGGCCACCGTGGCCTCGATGGTGGCATTGATGGCCAGGATATTGGTCTGCTCCGCCAGCTCGCCCACCAGGTCCAGCACGACGCCGATGCGCTGCGACTTCTGGCCCAGGTCCAGCATGTGGCCCACCACCTGGTCGATCTGCCGCCGCATGGCGGCGATGGTGTCGCGGGCGCCTTGCAGCGTGCCTTCGCCGCCGCGGGCGGAACTGGCGGTCTGCTCGGCAATCTGCACCACGCGCTGCGCGCTGTCGGCGATCTGCCGCGAGGTCGCGAGCAGTTCGGAGATGGTGGTGGAGATCTCCGTCATGGAGGTGGCGGTTTCGCGCGCACCGGCGGCCTGCTGGTTGGCTGCGGCCTGCAGTTCCGCCGCGGACCGCTGCACATGCAGCACCGCCGCGCCGACCTGCCCGGAAAGGGCCCGGTTGAGCACCAGCGCCGCCACGAGCACCAGGATCAAACCCGCGGCCGTGCCCCACCCGATGGCGCTGCGCACGCCGGAGGCGGTCGCTTCCACCTCGCGCGCCCGCTCGCGCAGCAGGTCCGTCTCTTCCTGCTCCATCTGGTCGATGATCGCGCGCAGTTCGTCCATGCGCCGTTTGCCATCGCCGGTCTTGATCTGCCGCAAGGTGGCTTCCTCGCTGCCGGTTCTGCGCATCTCGATGCGTTCCTTGTGCAGCGCCATCAGGCTGTCGATCATCACCGCGGCCTGGTTGAGCCGGGTCTGCTGGCTCGGGTTGTCGCGGATCAGGGAACGCAGCTCGGCGAGCAGGCGCGGAATCTCGGTGGACGCGGCCCGGTAGGGGTCCAGGTAAGTCTCGTCGCCGGTCAGCATGAAGCCCCGCTGGCCGGTCTCCGCGTCCTTCATCGCGCTCATTAGTGAAGCGATGTCGCTCAGCACCTGGTGGGTGCGCGTGACCTGGTAGCTGGTGTTGGTCAAGACCTCCACCCCGCGATAAGACAGCAGGCCAATGAGCAACAGCAGCGCGAACGACAGGGCGAACCCCACGGTCAACTTGCGGCCAAACGTCCACATGATCGTCTCCTCCTGGCTCAGGCCTTCGGGTGGGCGGATGCTGCGTCGCGGCCGCCGGCAAGTGTTGCCGTCAGCCGTTCGACCAGCGGGGCCAATGGAATCAGCGGCCGCAGTTCTCCGCCGGCCCGCACGGTCCAGTCACTGCCACTGTCAGAGGCCGCGTTGTCCTGCTGCAGGCGGTCCTGCGGCGGCAGGCGCCACTGGCCGTCGAAACCCTCGAACGCGAGCGCCAGCGGCGTGGCGCGGACGATGGCCCACCAGCGCGGTGTCGTCGAGGCGCCGCGCCCAAGCAGGGCGCGCAGGTCGTAGAGCGGCAGCACCTGCCCCCGGTAGCCGATGAGGCCCAGCAGGGCAGCCGCATCAGCAGGATAGGGGGCGGGGGTCATGGCGGGCAGCAGTCCGGCAAGGTCGTCCAGGTGAAGGGCGAAGGGCTCATTGGCAATCCGTATGCCCAGCACGTCCCAGGTGTCGCCCCAGTCCGCCTTTTCGCGCGGCTCGGTGAAGGATTGGTCGAAGGACTGCCGCCAGCTGAGCAACTGGGCCTGCAGCGCGTCGGTGGTGGTGCTCATCGGGCATCTCCCACGTCGGTCAGGCACAGCTGACGCAAGGCATCACGTTCAAAACCGCCGCCGAAGCGGCGCAGGCGGTCTGCGGACTCGCCCTGCAGCAACTCCATCGCCTGGCGCAGTTCGCGGCGGGCGGCAACCGGTTCGCCGCGCCGGCGGGCCAGCAGGCCCAGGCGCAGATGCGGCATCGCAAACCCGGCGTCCTTGGCCGCCGCCCGCTGGTGATGCCATTCGGCCGCCGGCAGTTCGCCCCGTTCTTCCAGGGCGAGGGCCTGGATGAACAGCGCCTCGGCCTGCACATCGGCGGCAACCGGCACGTTCATGAGGCGGGCGCAAGCGCGCAGTCCGTCGTCCAGACGACCGGACTCGATCAGCAGCAGGGCCTCGTCAAGAAGGGCAGGCGCACTGTCCCCCGAGCCTTCGACCGAAGCCGGCAACGCCACCTCGGCATCAGGCGGCAAAGGCGGCTGGGGGCCTGGCAGGCCGCTCAAGCCAGACAAGGCCGCGGGGAGGGGGCGCAGCGGCGCGGGCGGCGCCTTGTCCGCGTCAGGGCCGGCGGTTTCGTCAAACGGCCAGAGCGACGGGGCCGCCGGCTCCGCCCGCCGCTGGTAATAGAAACAGCCCGCGGCCTGGGTAAGCACGAGACGGTCCGTCAGGCTGTGCAGGGTCTCGGCATGGCCGAGGAACAGCGCGCCGCCGGGGGCCAGGGCGGTAGCCAGGTGCTCCACCGCCCGCCGCAAGGCCGGGCCGTCCAGGTACATCAGCATGTTGCGGCAGAAGATCACATCAAAGCTGTCCGGCGCCCAGAAGGCAGGGTCCGGCGCAGCGATCTGTCGCTGTGCGAAGCGCACCCGCCGACGCAGTGCGGGTAGCGGGGTCCAGCCGGCTTCCTCCTGGCAAAACCACAGGTCGCGCCAGGTGGGGGAGGTCGCACGCAGGCTCCATTCGTTGTAGTGCGCATCCACCGCCCGGCGGATGGCCGCGGCATTGAGGTCGAAGGCGGTGATGTCCCACTCGACGCCGCCCGCACCGAGCACCGACCGCTGCAGCGTCATGGCCAGCGTGTAGGCCTCCTCGCCGCTGGCGCAGCCTGCACACAGCGCGCGCAGGCGGCGCGGCGCCGGGTGGCGACGCAGCCAGTTGGGGAGCACGACGGTGCGCAGGGCGTCGAACTGCTCGGGATGGCGAAAGAAATAGGTTTCGCCGACGGTCAGCGCGGCCGCCAGCGCATCCAGGTCGGCCTGCGTGGCCCGGTGTTCCAGGCGATTCAGCCAGGCGGTGGCGCCTTCGGCACCCGGGAGCTGGCGCAGCACCTCCAGCAGCCGGTCGTCCTGGGCGCGGTCGATCAGCAGACCCAGCCGCCGGGCGACCAGCGCGCGCAGGCGGTACAAGGCCTGGAGGCCTTCTTCGCCCTCCGGCAGCATCGGCGGCGCTGCCGACAGCCTCATGCGGCGCTCTCCCGCGTCTCTCGGGCCTCGCCGTCAGGGGTGCCGGCGGGTTCCAGTGCCTCTGCGGGCAGCAGCCGGCCGAGGTCCAGCAAGGCGACCAGCGCCTGGTTCAGCGTGGCCACGCCCTCCACCGGGTCATGCTGGCCGTGCTGCAGCAGCAGCGGCAAGGTCTCCACCGCTGTGCGTTCCAGGCGTTGCACACCGATGACTTCCGAGACGGCGAGCGCCGCGGGGCGCCCGTCCTGGTGCACCACCACCAACCGGTCCAGTGGACCGGGGCCGAGGTTCAGCGCGCTGGCCAGATCCACCACCGGGATCCAGCGCCCGCGGATGCGGGCCAGACCGGGCACATGGGCAGCGGGGGCGGTCAAAGGCCGCAGCGGCTGGTGGCGCAGGATCTCGTCCACGCTGGCCAGCGGCCAGGCACACAGGCGTGCATGCACCCGGCAGACCAGCACGGCAAGGTTGTCGCGTCGTCCGTCCATGGCTGCGCTGCCGTCAGGCCAGGACAGCGCAGCGCTGTGCCGGGGGCAAGGGGTCAGGGCCGCGGTGCGCCCCTGCACATGTCAACCACTGGCCAAACCAGCGGCCATTCCATGGCTTTTGCATTCTTCTGGCTCCCTGTTCTCCCTAGTCTATGCCAGCAACCGCCTGCGGCGTGCAGGGCGATGTGTCGCCCACCCGTTAGGAGGAAGACACCCCGATGTGCCCTGACGGGCAAGCTGCGGGCCGGTTTTTAGGCCCGCGCCACTAAAAAAGCGGGGGGAAGGATTGCGCAGGGACCCCGGAAGTCTGCAAAATAGAACGACCGTTCGTTTTATTTAACCGGGCAGCCGTGTCCTCCACCCCACTTACCCGCCAAAAGCCAGCCGCCAGCGCGCCGCCCCGCCGTGGCGCACGCTCGCTGCAAAAAGGCCAGCAGACCCGTGCCGCCATCCTGGATGCCGCGCTGGGCCTGGCGTCGCACATGGGGCTGGAAGGCTTGTCCATCGGCGCGTTGGCGGACGTGACCAAGATGAGCAAGTCGGGCGTGTTCGCCCACTTCGGCTCCCGCGAGGAACTGCAGATCGCGGTGGTGCGTGAATATCACGCCAAGTTCGAGGAAGAAGTCTTCTTCACCGCCATCCGGGAGCCGCGAGGCCTGCCACGCCTGCGCGCGCTGTTCGAGCGCTGGGTGCACCGCGTCTCCATCGAAGTCGATTCCGGCTGCATCTACATCAGCGGCGCGGTGGAGTTTGACGACCGCCCCGGCCCGGTGCGCGATGCCTTGGTGAGCATGGTCAAGGACTGGCATGCCGCGCTGCGCAAGGCCATCTTGCTGGCGCAGGACGCCGGCCACCTGGTTGCTGATGCCGATGCCGACCAGATCCTCTTCGAGATGCACGGTTTGATCCTGTCGCTGCATCACGATGCACGTTTCCTGCGCAGCGCCGGCGCCCTGGCGCGTGCCGGCGTGGGCCTGGCCCGCATCGTGGACAGCTTCGCCACACCGGCCGGCCGCCAGGCCGATGCCTGTGCCCGTCAGCAGCAGGCCGAGGCCGCAAGCACCCCACAAGCCACCGCTGACGCGCCCGCGGCGCGTCGGCGGGCCTGATTCCGCACAGCGGCGCCACCGCTGAAATATTCACCCATATAACCCCGACAACAGGAGTTCCTCATGCCCCAGTACAACCCGCCCCTGCGCGACATGCAGTTCGTGCTGCACGAGCTGCTGCACGTTGCCGACGAGCTCAAGCTCCTGCCGGCCCATGCGGAGGTGGATGAGGACACGATCAATGCGGTGCTGGAAGAAGGCGGCAAGTTTGCCGCCGAGGTGATCGCGCCGCTGAACCTGTCGGGCGACGCCGAAGGCTGCGTGCTGGACAAGACGACCCATGAGGTCAAGGCACCCAAGGGCTTCAAGGAAGCCTACGCCCAGTATGTCGAGGGCGGCTGGCCGGCCCTGTCGTGCGATCCGGAATACGGTGGCCAGGGCCTGCCGGTGGTGATCAACAACGCCTTCTACGAGATGCTGAACTCGGCCAACCAGGCCTGGACGATGTATCCCGGCCTGAGCCATGGCGCCTATGAGGCCCTGCATGCCCACGGCACGCCCGAGCAAAAGCAGCTCTACCTGCCCAAGCTGACCTCCGGCGTCTGGACCGGCACGATGTGCCTGACCGAACCGCACTGCGGCACCGACCTGGGCCTGCTGCGCTCCAAGGCCGAACCGCAGGCCGATGGCACCTACAAGATCACCGGCCAGAAGATCTTCATCTCCGCTGGCGAGCATGACCTGGCCGAGAACATCATCCACCTGGTGCTGGCCCGCCTGCCGGACGCGCCCGCCGGTTCCAAGGGCATCTCGCTGTTCGTCGTGCCCAAGTTCAAGGTGAACGCGGACGGCTCGATCGGCGAGCGCAACCCGATCTACTGCGGCGGCCTTGAACACAAGATGGGCATCCACGGCAATGCCACGGCACAGATGGTGCTGGACGGCGCCGTTGGCACCCTCGTCGGCCAGCCCAACAAGGGCCTGCAGGCGATGTTCGTGATGATGAATGCCGCCCGCCTGGGCGTGGGCAACCAGTCGCTGGGCCTGACCGAAGTGGCCTACCAGAATGCCGTGGCCTACGCGAAGGACCGCATCCAGATGCGCGCCCTGTCCGGCCCGAAGGCACCGGACAAGCCGGCGGACCCCATCATCGTGCACCCGGACGTGCGCAAGATGCTGCTGACTGCCCGTGCCTATGCGGAAGGCGGCCGCGCGCTGACCGGCTATGTGGCCCTGCAACTGGACAAGGCCCTGTCCAGCGACGACGCCGACGAGCGCAAGGCCTGCGAAGATGAAGTCGCCCTGCTGACCCCCATCATCAAGGCCTTCATCACCGACAACGGCTGGATCGCCACCTCGCACTGCATGCAGGTCTTCGGCGGCCACGGCTACATCCACGAATGGGGCATGGAGCAGTTCGTGCGGGACGCCCGCATCAACATGATCTATGAAGGCACGAACACCGTGCAGTCGCTGGACCTGCTGGGCCGCAAGATCCTGGCCAACAACGGCGCCACCCTGAAGAAGTTCGGCAAGAAGATCGCCGAGTTCGTCGAGGAGGAAGGCACCAGCGAGGCCATGCAGGAGTTCATCAACCCGCTGGCCGACATTGGCGACAAGGTCACCAAGCTGACCACCGAAATCGGCATGAAGGCCTTCCAGAACCCGGATGAAGTCGGCGCCGCGGCGGTCGATTACCTGCGTGTCGTGGGCCACCTGACCTTCGCCTACATGTGGGCGCGCATGGCCCGCCTGGCCCTGGACAAGAAGGACGGCGGCGACCCGTTCTACACCGCCAAGCTCAGCACCGCGCGCTTTTACTTCGCCAAGCTGCTGCCCGAGACGGCCAGCCTGATCCGCAGCTGCCGCGCCGGCCTGGCGCCGCTGATGGAAATGGACGAAGCGCTGTTCTGACCGTCGCCCGGCGGCCGGGGGCTTCCCGCGGGATGCCCCTGGGCCGCGACGGGGTTTTGACGACGAGGCACCGCCCGCTCAACATCGAGGCGAACAACAAAAGGAGAGAGACACGATGAAACCGCTGATCGCGACCGCCATGGCCCTGGGCCTGAGCATGTCCGTGAACGTGGCCCTGGCGCAGAACGCCTCGCCCGTCGGCGTCTGGAAGACCATCGACGACGAGACCAAGCAGGAGCGTTCGACCGTTCGCATCAGCGAGGCCGGCGGCGTGCTGGTGGGCAAGATCGAGCAGATCTCCGACCCGGCCAAGCAGGCTGCCAAGTGCGAGGAATGCAGCGACGAGCGCAAGGGTCAGCCGATCCTGGGCATGACCATCATCCGCAACGTCAAGAAGAATGCGGGTGACACGGCGCTGTGGGACGGCGGCGACATCCTCGACCCGTCCAACGGCAAGGTCTACAGGGTGCGCCTGCGCCCGGTGGAAGGCGGCCGCAAGCTGGAAGTGCGCGGTTTCATCGGCATGCCGCTGCTGGGGCGTACCCAGACCTGGGTGCGGGCCGAGTAAGCCGCCATGGCTGCACTCCTGGGCCACCGCTGGTTCTGGCACCGGCAATTGAAGAAGCCGTTCTTCGGCCGCTTCATGAAGCCCTGGCGCTGGCCGGCGGACGTGCCAAAGGCCGGTTGGACCCCCGTGTCCATCACCAGCCCGAGCCATGCCCGCCTGGCGGCCATCGTCCGCGAGACCGAGCGGCCAAGCCCGCGCGGCGTCGTGGTGTGCGCCCACCCGATGGGCCTGGCCTGCAAGGGCTTCTGGCTCAAGCAGGGCCATGCCGCAGCTTTGCTGGAGGCCGGCTTCCATGTCGTGGCCTTCGACTTCAACGGCTTCGGAGACAGCCCCAGCACCAATTTCGACTGGCCGTCGGACGTGGTGGCGGTTGGCCAGTGGGCGCGTCAGCGCTTTGCGGGCCTGCCGGTCCATGCCCTGACCGCTTCCTTCGGCGCGATGAATGTCATCAATGCAATGACGTGCGCCGACTATCCTTTCCGCAACGTCGTTGCCGAGGGCTGTGCGCCCAACCTGCCGATGTTCTGGAAAGCCTATCCCGTTGCGCATGCGGTGCTGCAGATCGGCCGGTTTCTCACACCGGCCGTCGAGCGCCGCCTGCGCCCTGAAGACGCCATCGCCCACATGCCGGCGCACACGCGCCTGCTGCTGATCCACAGCGCGGGCGACCGCTGGACCCCGGTCTCCCATGGTGAACGCCTGGCTGCACATGCCCCCGCCTCGGCGGATGTGCGCCGCCTGACGCTCACCAAGGCTGACCATACCCACGGCATGCGCGATGAACGCGAGGTCTACTGGCCCGCGGTGCGCGAATTTCTTTCATCCGAGTGATGTTCATTGGAGAAACCATGAGTCGATTCCAAGTTCGCAAGGTGGCCGTGCTCGGCGCCGGCGTGATGGGTGCGCAGATTGCGGCCCATCTGGTCAACGTGAAGGTGCCGGTCGTGTTGTTCGACCTGCCGGCCAAGGAAGGCCCGAAGAACGGGATCGTGACCAAGGCGGTGGAAGGGCTCAAGAAGCTCAAGCCGGCGCCGCTGGGCGTGCCCGAGAATGCGGCGCTGATCCAGCAGGCCAACTATGAGGAGCACCTGGAGCTGCTCAAGGACTGCGACCTCATCATCGAGGCCATCGCCGAGCGCATGGACTGGAAGCTGGATCTCTACACGAAGATCGCGCCGTTCGTGGCGCCGCACGCCATCGTCGCGTCCAACACCTCGGGCCTGTCGATCACCAAGCTGAGCGAAGTGCTGCCCGAGGCCATCAAGCCACGCTTTTGCGGCATCCACTTCTTCAATCCGCCGCGCTACATGTACCTGGTGGAGCTGATCAACACGCCGACCACCCGTCCCGAAGTGATCGACCAGCTGGAGAGCTTCGTCACCAGCGCCGTGGGCAAGGGCGTGGTGCGCGCCAATGACACGCCGAACTTCGTGGCCAACCGCGTGGGCATCGCCGGCATGATGGCCACCATGATCGAGGCGGAGAAGTTCGGCCTGAGCGTGGACGTGGTGGACGACCTGACCGGCAAGAAGCTGGGCCGTGCCTCCTCGGGTACCTTCCGCACGGCCGACGTGGTGGGCCTGGACACCATGGCGCACGTCGTCAAGACGATGCAGGACAACCTGAAGGACGACCCGTTCTATTCGACCTATGCCACGCCCAAGGTGCTGGCCGGGCTGATCGAGAAGGGAGCCCTGGGCCAGAAGGCCGGCGCGGGCTTCTACAAGAAGGTGGGCAAGGACATCCAGCGCCTGGACTTCGCCACCGGCGAGTACGTGGCCGGCGGCAAGAAGGCCGACGAGATCGTGGCGCGCATGCTGAAGAAGCCGGCCGCCGACCGCATCAAGCTGCTGCGTGAATCGACCAACCCGCAGGCCCAGTTCCTGTGGTCCATCCTGCGCGACAGCTTCCAGTACGTGGCGGTACACCTGGACACCGTGGCGGACACGGCGCGCGAGATCGACTTCGCGATGCGTTGGGGCTTCGGCTCGCAGCAGGGTCCGTTCGAGCTGTGGCAGGCCGCCGGCTGGAAGCAGGTGGCCGAATGGGTGAAGGCTGACATCGACGCCGGCAAGACCCTGTCGTCGGCGCCGCTGCCCGCCTGGGTGTTCGAGGGCCCGGTGGCCGACAACGGCGGCGTGCACAGCAAGGAAGGCTCGTGGAGCGCGGCCGAAGGCAAGTTCAAGCCGCGCGCCAAGCTGCCGGTCTATGAGCGTCAGGCCTTCCCCGAAGCGCTGGTGGGCGAGGGCGCTGCCGAGCCGCTGAAGGCGGGCACCGAGGAGTTCAAGAACGACGAGGTGCGGGTCTGGACGCTCGACGGCGAGGTGCTGATCGCATCGATCAACTGCAAGCTGCACCTGATCAGCCCGACCGTGACGGAAGGCCTGCTCAAGGCGGTGGAGATTGCCGAGGCCAAGTACAAGGGCCTGGTGATCTGGTCGCCGGACGACGTGTTCTC
>Ga0065165_1000835_pt1 | contig 40473 bp, 36 predicted proteins | sample AraplaMF_Cvi_mMF_FD_63813 | JGI IMG/M metagenome (GOLD analysis project Ga0065165, IMG submission 63813) | Arabidopsis root microbial communities from the University of North Carolina, USA - plate scrape MF_Cvi_mMF (version 2) (version 3) | ecosystem: Host-associated > Plants > Roots >... | reverse complement strand
TAAATGTGAAGGAGCAAAAGGCCATTGATTACGCCAACATCAAAGGCTTCAACGAAATTACAGCGCTCCTGCTGCAATACGGCCCTGCGCCGAAAGACGTTGCTACCGCACCCGTCGCCCCGGCCGATACCACTGCCCCTGCCGGAAACGCCATGGCCGGAAAGAAGCAAGCCTTGCTCGATCTGAAAGACCTGCTCGATGCAGGCGTGCTCTCACAGGAAGAGTTCAATGCCGAGAAGGCGAAGATATTACAGGGCTGAGATAGGAGAGGAGCTACTCGTTCTCAGTAAACGAGTAGCTCCTTGTATTCATCTTACCAAACCTGAAAAATCTCCCGCGAGCCGGTCTGATACATCTCGGTATATCCCTTCATAGCTTCCTGCATCTTCTTCGCCTCCTCCTCGCTCATACTTTCCCATGCTTTTTCGTAAGCGGTCAGGTTCTCGTATTGCGTTACAATAATAACCCGGTTGAACTGGCCCGTCATATCGGTCAGAATATTGACCGTTTCTTTACGGCTGCCCATTTGCTCTTTAAACAGCTTGGCAAGCTTCGAGGCATTGCCCGGCTTGCAGACGAAAGTGTCGTGAACGATGATCATGGTATTGTCTGGTTTGGTTGTCTTCTATCGGAAACAAAGATCACCGTCAGCCGCTTTATTCAAGCGGTGCGAATGCGACAAAAAACCGGGTGATTTTGGACTGGGAATTTTATTACCGGGGAATCAACGCTGCCGGGAGATTGTTGGTACCTTTACAACGTTTTTTACGACCAACGGATGCATCACGATACCATCGTAGCCCTTGCTACAGCCCAGGGAATTTCTGCCATAGCGGTAATACGCCTCTCCGGAAAAGATTCTTTTGCCATCACCCAGAAGGTGTTTCAGGGCAAACGCCTGGAAGACCAGCCCTCGCACACCCTCCACTTCGGCAACCTGCGCGATGGGGACCACCTGATCGATGAAGTGCTGATCTCGGTATTCAAGGAACCCAACTCGTTTACCAAAGAGAACAGTGTGGAGATTTCCTGCCATGGCTCCCCGGTCATCATCAAAGAAATAATCAAAGCCCTGCTCAAGCACGGTGCCCGCCTGGCTGAACCGGGCGAGTTTACCAAACGCGCCTTCCTGAACGGCCGCTTCGACCTGGCCCAGGCCGAAGCAGTAGCCGACCTGATCAGCGCCGAAACCGACAACGCCCGTCAGGCCGCCCTCAACCAGATGCGCGGCGGTTTCTCGCGCGAGATAAACACCCTGCGCGAAGAACTCATCCACTTCGCTTCCCTCATCGAACTCGAACTCGACTTCGGCGAAGAAGACGTAGAGTTCGCCAAACGCGACGACCTCCACCAACTAATCAAACGTATACAGGCCTACCTGCAGGCCCTTGTACAGTCGTTCGACCAGGGTAACGTTATCAAAAACGGTGTCCCTACCGTTATTGCCGGCAAACCCAATGCAGGCAAGTCCACATTATTGAATACATTACTCAACGAGGAGCGCGCCATTGTATCGGACATTCCCGGCACCACCCGCGATGTTATTGAAGACGAGATCGTGATCGGCGGCATAAACTTCCGCTTCATCGATACGGCCGGTCTACGCGAAACACAAGATGTGATCGAGGCGATCGGTGTAGAACGCACCCGCGAACGAATGAAGAAGGCGTCGCTGATTATCTACCTGTTCGACTTGTCGCTCGCCACCCTGGCGGAAATTGAAGCTGAAGAGGCCTCGTTAAAAGCACTGGGCATACCGTATATTAAAGTCGGCAACAAGCTCGATAAAGCCCCGGCAGAACTGGTAGAAGCGCTGAAGAAGCAAGACTTTATTTTCATCGCCGCCGCCAGTAAGCTGAATATACCCGAACTGAAAGAGAAGATACTCTCACACTTCCACATTACAACCTTGAAGACGGGCGACGTAGTCGTTACAAACCTACGCCACTACCAGAACCTGCGACAAACACACGAGTCGCTAGACCGTGTACTCGGAGGCCTGGCCCAAGGGATAACGGGTGACTTTCTGGCAATGGACATACGGCAATCGCTTCACTACCTTGGAGAGATCACCGGAGCGATTACTACGGATGACTTGTTAGATAACATCTTCTCGAAGTTTTGTATCGGGAAGTAGGCATACGGTATGGTTCAAGCCTTACAGTATAAAAATTGGAACTACATTTGCGTACCCGTACGCTGTATGATAATCCGTTATATCGGCGCAACCCTCCTGTTCTTTTCCTGCACACTTTCTATACAAGCCCAAACCGAATTTAGTGCCAGACTGTTCGAGAGCAGGCTGCACGACAAGCTTAGGAGGATCTACAGCCCAGGGTATACCGCGCAGCTTTCTGTTGGGACGATTGACCGGGCGGGGGACATATGGTTCGCCTTCGGCCTGAACCTCAGCTACAGCCGGCATATGCCCAAGGCCGATACGTTCTATACGGAGGTGAACAATGGCATCCGGGGCTATCGCTCGTATAGTGATTTCCAGTTATATCAAATAGCGCTCAACGCTCGCCGCGACGTCGCGCTGTGGCGGCACCTCGAGTTTTACGGTGGATTATATGCCACGCCATCCCGGTTCTTCTGCGGCGTATCGTGCGGGAACACACGGTCTGCCTGTTGATAGGGGTAAACCCAATAGGGGAGTGTACATATCCAGAAGTGGCCCACGATGCCGAGTACAACGGCAGGCACAACCAATATCAGTATTTTCTTCATCCTTGCGCCTTTGCCTCAAACTACATAACGCAGGCAGGTCGGGGTTAGGTTATGAAAGTCGTTAGGCGTTACTTTGGCTGTATTTCGGCCGCTTCGTATTAATGATTTAATGAATCGAGTGCAGCCCAACTTTATTTCCTTCGGTGTCGATAAATAACGCGTAGAAACCCATGTCTGGCCCGATTTCAGTTTTGGGGATAAGGATTTTTCCACCGTTGGCTTCTATCTTGTCAGTCACGTCTTTTAGGTCATCCCCGCCATTCAGATACACAACCGTGCCGTCGGCAGAAGCTTTATATCCCTCCCCGTAGATTAGCTGCACCACCGTGCCCTGATCTGCGTTCGGAAATAGTCCGATCGTGATGCCTTCCATCTCTACTACCTCAATCGTGATGTTTAAGATACGTTTATAAAAGGTCATTGCCCTGGCAAAATCACCAGTCGGAAACTCTACTATGGAAACCGGGTTTTTCATGGGGTTTGTTTTTTGGTTTTTTGTTAAGTCTGTTTTTTCAATGCCAGAATCAACGGTGTTGTTTCTGGTGCAGGCCGTCAGGCTGAGACCGATCAGTGCCAACGACGTAAGGATTGATCGCATGATGTTCTGTAATTGGTAATGCAAGTGTACCAGATCAGGCACCGCGTAAATTGTAAAAATGCGACAGTTCAGTCCTTTTTATAAAAAACAGACGATAGGGTTAGCGTATCATCGTCCAGGAAAGCTCCCGGGGTAGTGCCCGTAAACTCCTTAAAATCTTTAATGAAATGAGCCTGATCATAGTAATCGCTTTCATAGGCGATTTCAGTAAGATTCTCCGACTGTTGGTTGAGCAGCATCTTCAGCGCCGACTGCAGGCGGATAACTTTGCCTAGCTGTTTAGGGCTCATACCGATTTGGCTGGAAAACTTTCGTTCAAGCTGTCTTCGCTTTGAAAGATCGTCTTTAAGAATAGCACCGATCGCGGCGTTCCCGCCGGTCGAAATGATCGTATCCACCGTTTGCTTTACAACGGCATCGATCACCGCATCTTCGGTAAGCTTCTTTAAAAGAAATGATTCAATGGCATGGATTCGCTCCTCCGTGGTTGCCGCTTGTAACATTGCTGCGCCTAACGTTGTGGACTCGCTTTCACCGAATAACATGGAAATCGGTGTCTCGGTATTCGCCAGATCTTTTAACGGACTGGGTACGAAACAGGAAAATCCATACGGGTAGAAGCGTATAGCAAACGAATGAACATAGCCGGTAGGCTGAATATAAAACGGCTCCGTAATTTGCCCCAGAATCATTTCGCGGGGTTGAATGATGAAGTCGTCACCGGATGTAAAACGCATCACATCGTCGCCGAGAACGAAGATCATTTCTATACACCCATCGGGTATAATACGTTGTCTTTGAATGTCTTTTTGAGCGGGAACCTCCAGCGTCCAATAGCATTTTACAAGCGCCTGTAAATCGGGGTGTGGCTGATAGGTTTGATAGTTCATTCTGCGTTTTTAGAAGTTTCTATTCCGATGTCATCTACGGCTGCACCGTTGCGCGCAGCCGTTTAAACACCAGTCCATGCGCCGGAGCAAACAACACCGCAAGCGCAAACAAAATGCCCGTAACCATAGCAATCGCTCCGGCAATAGAACCATCCAGCCAGTAGGCTATATAATACCCGATAACCGAAGCAATAACACCGGTAACAACCGCCAGCACCAGCATAACTTTGAAGTTGTCGGTAAACAAATACGCCGTGGCTGCGGGCCCGATCAGCAGTGCAACCACCAGAATAGCGCCAACCGACTCAAACGATGCTACCGTGGTAGCCGATACAGCGCTCATCAGCAGGTAGTGCCAAAGCGATGTAGAGACACCCAATGCTGTAGCAAAAGCAGGATCGAACGTAGTGAGGAAAAGCTCCTTGTAGCCCAGGGTTATAAACAGGAGAATGATAACGAGAATCGATCCCGTTACATAGATAGCCTTCGGACCGAGAATCAGTCCATTACCATCCGATAAAATGATGAGGTCCACAGGCACGTATGCAATTTCACCATACAACACACAGTCCTGGTCCAGGTCTACCTTGTCGGCAAAGAGCGAGATCAGCACTACGCCCACGGCAAACAGCCAGGTGAACGTAACGCCGATCGATGCGTCGGTTTGCAGACGCGCCTTCTTATGAAAAAACTCGATCAGGAACGTCGTGAGTATGCCAACGAGGCCGGCACCGGCAAGCATCGTAACCGAATCGCGGGAGCCCGATACCAGGAACGCGATTACAATGCCCGGCAGTACGGCGTGAGAAATAGCGTCGCCCACCATAGCCATTTTACGGAGTATCAGGAAGCAGCCCAGCAACGCGCAGCTGGAAGCTACGAGGGCCGCGGTGGCTATAATTTGAAGATCGTTCTGTGTCATATACTATATACAAAGACAGCAATTCGTTAAGGGTAGGGTATCTCGGCCCGGTGCGGATCCTCGCGTGGATAGTCCAGCAGTTTCTCCAGCTCGGCTTCCAGTTCGGGGGTGAGCAAGTGCTCAATGGTATCGGCATCGTCATGCACGTGATCCGGGGCAATGTTCAAGTGAGTAGTAAGGTATAGCTCCCAAAGGCGGTGTATTTTTACCACGCGCTGAGCTCGAACTTTTCCTTCTTCTGTAAATTGCCAGCGACCGTTGGCGGTGGTAAGGTAACCCTGCCGTTTCAATCGCATCAATACACGTTCAAGGTGGTCGGACCCGATATTCCGTTTGCGTAGGATTTCTTCAGCGGTATGCCGTTCCGTAAAATCCTTACAGTCTTCGCCCAGGTGGTACAGCGCTTTGAGGATGTTCTCGTCGTGTATGGTGCGGCGTATCGTCCGTTGGCGCATCACGCGACTCACCACACCGCGGCGTGGCGCAAAGAAGAACGATATAAACGCAATCGTTGAGATCACAATCACAATCCACGGACCGGTAGGCATGGCAGGTGCCACAAACGAGATATAGGCCCCCGACAAACCACTCAAGGCACCGAACACACAGGCCAGCATAATCATAACACGAATCTTATCCGTCCAGAAACGTGCGGCTGCGGCAGGGGTAATCAGAATCGCGGCCATGAGTACAACGCCTACAGCCTGAATGCCGATAACGACCGCCAATACAATAAGCGATGTAAGCGTAACGCTTATCCACCGCACCGGTAAACCAATGGCCCGCGCATAGTCTTTATCAAACGCCAACAGCGTAAACTCTTTAAACAGCAGGAATACCGTTACCAGCAGAATCGCAGCCACCGCGCCGAAAGCGATTAGATCATCACCCACCAACGCAGCAGCTTTGCCGAACAGAAAATTATCAAGCCCGCTCTGTGCTGCGTTGCCCGACTTCTGAATAACCGTAAGCATAAGAATACCGATGCCGAAGAATACCGAGAGCACCAGGCCGATCGCCGTATCTTCTTTAATGCGCGTACGCGATACCACAAACTCCACGGCAACCAGCGACAACCAGCCCGTAATAAAAGCCCCGCCAATAAGGAACACCGGATTCTTGGTGCCCGACAGCAGGAAGCCCAGACAAACGCCGGGCAACACCGCGTGAGCGATCGCATCGCCAATGAGCGATTTCTTATTCAGAAAAGTAAACGAGCCCACAATGGCCGAGCTGGCCGTAAGCAATATCGCCCCAATAACCACGAACCGGATGTTCGGATCCTGGAAAGAGAAGAATTGAATCAGCGGGTTCATATCATTTTGGGTATGGTGCCCTCGCGGTTCGGGAAATTCTCACGGCGAATCAAATCGCCCACATCCGACAGTAGCGTAAGCTTGCCGCCATACGTGTCCTGTAAATTCTGTTGCGTAAACGCTGTCTCCACCGGCCCGTGAGCCACCAGCCGTGTATTCAACAGGATCAGCCAGTCGAAGTATTGCTGCGCGGTCTGCAGATCGTGGTGTACCACAATAACCGTTTTGCGCGCTTCTGTCATCGTGGTGAGCAGTTGGATGATAGCCTTTTCAGTAGCGGCGTCAACACCGGCAAACGGCTCGTCCATAAAGTATACATCCGCTTCCTGCGCCAGGGCACGAGCCAGAAATGTACGCTGCTGCTGACCGCCCGAGAGCTGTGAGATCTGGCGGTTGGCAAACGCTTCCATGCCTACCTGATGCAGACATTCCTTGGCTTTCTCACGGTCAGTCTTCCCCGGCCGTTTAAAGAGCCCGAGCTTGCCGTACCGCCCCATTAACACAACGTCCAGCACAGACGCCGGAAAATCCCAGTCTACCGACTCGCGCTGCGGCACATAGCTGATGCGGCCGCGAACAGCATCGATCGGCTGATCGAAGATCTTCACAAAGCCACTGCTCAGCGGCAACAGGCCCATAACCGCTTTAATAAGCGTTGACTTGCCCGCGCCGTTCGGCCCCATAACGCCGGCCAGCTTGCCTTGCGGAATGGTAAGGTCTATATTCCAGAGCACCGGCTTACGGTCAAAGGCCACAGTGAGGTCGTGAACCTCAAGGGCCGGCGGCGGTGTTTGTTGGATTGTATTCATAGTATATACGCGTAAGCGTTGTTATATCATTTTAAGGCTTTTACAATAGTCTGCACATTGGCATTTACCATACCCACATAAGTGCCCTCGGGTGTTCCGGCGGCGCCCATCGCATCCGAATATAAATTGCCGCCAATGCGCAGCGGCCAGCCACGTTGACGGCAACCTGCCACCACGGCATCGATCGATCTGCTCGATACAGAAGTCTCTACGAAAATGGCTTTGATCTTGTGCGATACGATAAAATTCACCAGGTCGGTAACATCTTTCAAACCGAACTCCGATAGGGTAGAGGTTCCCTGAAGGCCGCGAACTTCTACGCGATAAGCATCGCCAAAGTACCCAAAGGCGTCGTGCGCGGTAATCAGTACACGCAGCGGCTGCGGAACTTCGAGCAACTGCTGTTGAACGCTGCGGTGTAGTGAATCCAGCCGGGCCAGATACGCACGGCTGTTGGCTTCGTATACTGAGGCATGCGCGGAGTCGTGTTCCTGCAACGAACGGGTTATTGTTTTTACAGCATATTCCCAAAGCTTAACATCGAACCAGATGTGCGGGTCGTGTGCCCCGGCAAAACCCGGCACCGTGCGCAAAGAGTCCTCAGGAATCTGTGACGAGACAGCAACAACCGGCTTGATCCGGTTTAGCTTCTCGAGCACCACACCCATCTTGCCTTCCAGGTGCAACCCGTTATAGAATACCACGTCGGCATCGGTAAGTTTCTGGAGGTCGCCCTGAGTTGCTTTGTACAAATGCGGGTCTACGCCCGGCCCCATCAGGGCAATGACGTCTACATGTTTACCGGCAATGTTCTCTACAGCATCTTTAATCATGCCGGTCGTTACCGCTACCGTAAGCTTTTCGTTCTTTTTACGCTGCGGTCGGGCGCACCCGGCAAACATACCACCGATCACAATCACGAGAAGTATGCGAAGCGAAAGAAGATCGCGTATAGACATCACGTTCATATTATTCCGTTACTAAAAGGTTCTGCGACGCATCGCGCGAAATGAAGACTTTCTTTTTGCCATCGATCACCATTTCCAGCGAACTGTCGAACTCTATCTTCTCCTGTATCGATACCATGGCTCCAATATAGATGCCGATCTTGCTGAGGTATTGCAGGAACGACGGCGACCCTTGTTTCACCGCGCAGATGATCATCTTCCGCTTCAGCGGCGCATCGGCCAGAGGCACCTGGCGTACTTCGCTGATCTTGCCGTTCTTATCAGGTATAGGGTGCCCGTGCGGGTCGGCCGTCGGGAAGCCCAGAAACTCATCCAGTTTTTCGATCAGCAGCGGCGATTGTATATGTTCCAGTTGCTCGGCTACCTCGTGCACCTCGTCCCAGTTGAATTGCAGCTTCTGGAACAGGAAGGTTTCCCACAGCCGGTGTTTCCGAATCACCATAAGCGCTTCGGTCTTGCCTTGCCGGGTAATCTTCACACCGTAGTACTTCTCGTATGAGATCAGGTTCTTGACCGAAAGCTTTTTGATCATGTCCGTGGCCGAAGCCGCCTTCGTATTCATAGCCTCCGCGATTTCATTCGTAGAAGCCGCCTTAGTTCCGCCTGCAGAAAGGTGGTAAATGGCCTTTAAATAATTCTCTTCAGTAAAACTCAGCATACACTATCCGGTTAACGGATATGTAAAAATAAAAGTTTAGGTTAGTCTAAAAAATAAAAGCGATAGTTTATTGCCTGATTTTCAGGATCGAGTGTAGAATCTTACTCAGCTTTTTGGCTTCCGTGTCCCAATACACATCGTTCGGCGTAGCAGTATAAAACGTTTGCGTACGAAGCTTGCGGAGTATTGCCGCCGCGTCAGGCTCCTGAGCGGAGAAGTTGACAGCCGCGTTATACGGTGCGCACCGTTGTGTCCATACCGGGTGATCAATCAGCAGTATCGGCAGGTGATAGCCCAGATATTCAAACAACTTGGTAGGAATAGCGTTCTGCGTGGCCGGGTTAGGTGGGTAAGCTATAATACCAACATCGGCTGTTTGTATGGCCTGTATAATATCGGTATGTGGTACAAGGTGGTCGACGCCAATCAGCCTGATGTAATCGGCTGTACAGGCCTGCTTTAGTCGCTCAACCTGTTCGGGAAGGGCGCAGTAGCCTATAACGGTAAGGTGCACTGTGTTGTCTAGTGCGTGCAGCGCATGCGTCAGGTTTATGGCCGTAAAAACGCCGGTGCTTTCGGCCAGTGTACCGCTAAAGAGTAGCCGCAGTGAATGTGGCGCAGGGTACTGCCGATGCAGCGATAGTACAGATGTATCGGCAGGCCTTATAATCTTATTTTCAAGCACAGTGGTTCGTGGCGGAGGAAGAAAATTAATTTCGGTTGCATACCCGGCTTCGGCCAGAAAAAAATGCTTTATGAAGGGTAAGGACAGGCGTTCGCGCAGGCGTACAACCACTGCCAGGAAGGGGCGAAGCACCGTAGGAAAGGCTGAAGTATAAAGAATATTGCGCCAGTAATTTTCCTGAATGTCATAAATCACATGGCATCGTAACAGTAGGCGAGCCATCAGTGCTGGCGTGAGCAGCTCGTGTGTGGTAATAATCATCACCTCGGGGCGCAGGCGCAACGCCAGCCGCAAGACCTTCCACCGGACAAACAATCTTTTGAGCGTCAGTCGTTTAAAGAAGGGCAGGGGGTGAGTGTGAAGTCCGTCATCACCCGTTGTGCCCGCCGCCGGGAAGCCGGTAACGTGTACGTCGTACTCCAAAAGAAGACTCCTGCCGAGCTTTGCCGCCATCCGCGTGTCGTTTACCGGTTTGAGCACGGAGGCAAGGAGTATTCTTCTTTTTTTTATTTCTTGCATGCTGATTTAAAACCAAGATAATGGAATTGAAGCAACTGATCGAAAAAACATGGGAAGACCGTTCCCTTCTTCAAACCCCCGAAAGCCAGGAAGCCATCCGCGCAGTAGTGGAAAAGCTCGACAAAGGTGAGCTGCGTGTGGCAGAGCCTGTAGACGGCGGCTGGCAGGTGAACGAGTGGGTTAAGAAGGCTGTAATTCTGTACTTCCCCATTCAGCAGATGGAGACTATTGAAGTAGGACCTTTTGAATTCCATGATAAGATAAAGCTGAAGCGTAATTATAAAGCGCTGGGCGTACGCGTTGTACCGCACGCTATTGCGCGTCATGGTTCATACATAAGCAAAGGCGTTATCCTCATGCCGTCGTATGTAAACATCGGCGCGTATGTCGACGAAGGTACCATGGTCGATACATGGGCAACTGTGGGGAGCTGTGCACAGATCGGCAAAAACGTGCACCTCAGCGGTGGCGTCGGCATCGGTGGCGTATTGGAACCCGTGCAGGCTGCTCCTGTAATTATTGAAGACAATGTATTCGTGGGCTCGCGTTGTATTGTAGTAGAAGGTATCCGCGTAGGCCGCGAAGCCGTACTGGGGGCCAACGTAGTGCTTACTGCCAGCTCGAAAATAATCGATGTTACTGGAAATGAGCCTGTTGAATATAAAGGCTATGTGCCGGAACGTTCTGTAGTAATTCCCGGAAGCTATCCGAAGAAATTCCCCGCCGGCGAATTCCACGTGCCATGCGCCATCATTATCGGTAAGCGCAAAGAGAGCACAGACAAAAAGACGTCGCTCAACGACGCCCTTAGGGATAATAATGTTGCGGTATAACCGTTTTCTTGTACATGCCAGCCCCGGATTTCCAGGTTGGCATGTACTTTGAATTTCATAAACCGGTTACGTATAAGTAATACGCTTTATGTAAATTTGGAATATTACAGTATGGAAAAGTTAGTCTTTGCTTCGTTTCTCTTTTTAGTGTTATGCGGCTTTGCCGATGAGAAAAACGTCTTTCCCCAGGTCAGGAACGAAAGCTTTGCCCGTGGCGAAGTGATCGATTTCAAAATGACGTACGGTATCTTCACCGTAGGAAAAGGCAGCGCCCGCATTGATCCCAACTATTATAAACTGAACGATCGCCACTGCTTTAAAGTAGATGTTTCCGGCAAAACCGTAGGCATGGTAGACTGGGTAGCCGATGTAGATGATAAGTGGGGCGCGTATATAGACACAGCCGCACTGGTACCGCACCAGTTTTATCGCAAGATCCGCGAAGGACGTTACAAGAAAGACGAGTGGACCAACTTCGATCACGAAAAGAAGAAGATAGAAGTCAATGTACTGGACAATAAAACCGGCAAAATGAAAGAGCCTAAATACTATGACGCGCCGCAACAGGTGCGCGACATGGTAGCAGGCTTTCTATACCTACGAATCATGGACTTCACTAAACTGAAGGTAAATGATACCGTGAAGGTAACCGGCTTCTTTGAAGATGAGTTTTACAAACTCAATATTGTGTATAAAGGGAAACAGAAAATCAAGCTGAAGATCGGTAAAGTAAATGCTTTGGTGTTTAAACCGGTAATGCCTGCGAACAAACTCTTCGACGGTAAAGATTCGATCACCGCTTGGTTCTCGGACGATAAAAACCGTATTCCGCTTAAAATTGACGCGCAAATGTTTATCGGTAGCGCTGGTGTGGAGCTGGTGAGCTACTCAGGGCTTAAAAACCCGATCAATTTTGCCAAGTAGCGCTACGCTGCGGCTTTCTGCAACAACTCGATAAATTTCTCGCGGGTAACGGGTTTGATCACATACTCGCGTATATCCGAATTTTTACGGGCTCGGTCCATATCGCGTGGATCAATGGATGAACTAACCATAAAAATGTGAATCGTTTTCGAAAGGTTGATCTTGATGTCCGCATAGTCTTCCATGAACATCCAGCCATCTACATAGGGCATGTTGATATCCAGAAAAATGTAGTCCGGTAGTGTGTCGGTGTCGCGGGCGTGGTCTTTCAAAAAATCCAGAGCGTCTTCGCCGTTCTCAAACTGAAGAATCTTATCCGTCAGGTTGGCGGCCATGATCGTCTTGGAAGCTGTCATCTGAAAGATCTTATCGTCATCAACAAGAGCTATGATAGGTGCTTTAGTTTCCATCCGTTAGGTTCCTGTTGAAATTTACGGAAAAAGTTGTCCCCTCGTTCTCCTTACTCGAAATACTTATCTCTCCTCCCATAGTTTCGATCTGATTTTTTATCATGAACAACCCAATACCCCTGCTTTCCGGGTGGCGATGGAATGTTTTGCGAAGTTTGAATACATGATGTCCATGACGCTCAAGGTTGATACCCGCACCGTTGTCTATAACATCCAGGATGATCATATCCTGTTGACGCCGCGTCCGGAAGTATATAACCGGCCGCCGCGCCTCGTGCGTATACTTCAAGGCGTTGCTTAACAAATTTAAAAGGATGCTCTCCATGTATATATTCGGGTAGTCAATCTCGGGGGCTTCCGAGAAGTCTGCCGTTAACTTTGCGTTGGCTTCCGTGATTTTAGCATTGAGCATCGTACATACATGTTTGAACACAACGTCGAAGCGAAGGTGTTGCTTATCGATATTCTTGTTCTGCTTGATCTGCAATACCTCGTTCAACTCATGCAGTGTCTTCAACAGATTCGTACTCGATTCTTTGATTAATCGCAGGTACTCGTCGCGTTCGTCATGAGCGTTGGCATTTTCGAAGAAGCTGATGAGGGTGAGGATATTACCCACCGGTGAGCGTAAATTATGAGAAACGATTTGCGTAAACTCTTCAAGCTGCTCGTTCTTACGTCGCAGATCTTCGGTTATGCTTGTGAGACGTGTGTTCTGATCGATGATCTTTTCCTCTGCCAGCTTGCGATCTGTTATGTCCCTGAACTCCGTAACACGGATCGACTTTCCTTTGTAGGGGATATTCTTGGCGTGAATCTCCAGAAAATACAATGAACCGTCGGCGCGTATACCCTGCACGTCGTAAGGCTTTTCTGAACTGCTTTCAATGTTCTTCAACGTAACGTCGCGCCAGGCGGGGGCAATGAGGTCCAATCCGTTCATACCCACGAGTTCTTCCTGCGTGTAGCCCGTGATGTCGGCCAGTCCCTGGTTACAGTCTATAATAGACCCCCGGTCGTGCAGCCCGATGCCGCCGAACGATGCCTGCTGCAGAATCCGGAAGCGTTGCTCACTCTCCTGCAAGGCCGCCTCAATTTTCTTGCGGGCGGTAACGTCTGTAAACGTTGAGATAATCTGCTCAATCTCGCCGTCGGCGTTTAGCAGCGGTTGCGTATTGATAAGCACCCAGGTATAGTTTTTCTTCAGGGCATTGTACATGCCCATCACCACACCGCGCACCGACTTCTTCAGGCGCATCGCCTGAACAACGGGATAGTCGTCTACCGAATACAGCGTGCCGTCTTCTTTGATCGCCGTGGCAGGCAGGTCGCTTGCGGGAGCTTTGCCCACAAGCTGGTCGGCCGTATAGCCCGCCATATCCAGTATAGCTTGGTTGGTCAGCAGGATGCGCATCTCGGGATCGAAAATAATAACACCTACGCTGAGGTCGCGAATCAATTCCTTGAAACGTTTCTCGCTGGCCTTCAGTGCCAGCTCGTCCTCACGGCGACGGGTAATGTCCCATGCGGTGGTAATGAGCACCGTTCGGCCAAAGTATGAGCCTCGGGTCATACGGATCTCTTTCAAAAACTCCGATCCATCTTTCCGAAGCCCCCACCACTCAAACGCCTGGCGTTCGCCGTCCAGCGCTTTGTGCATCGTAATGGTTAGCGAATGAAAATCATTTTTACTCGGTGCCGACAGGAAAGCCGGCGTACGGCCGATTAATTCATGCTTCTCGTAACAGTACATCTGGCAGGCCCCTTCGTTTACATCGATAAACGTTCCGTCGGGATCGTGAATATAGATCGCTTCGCCTACCGTGTTAAACAAGTCGCGGTAGCTTTGCTCGCTCTGGCGTATCGTGGTCTCCGCTTCAATACGTTTCGATACATCGTTTAGTACACCAAGCATACGGGTGCCACGTCCATAGCTGTCCTGACTAAAAAAGCCCCGGTCATGGAAGTAGCAGTACTGCTCGTTCTTCATGCGAAAGCGATAGCATACGTCGTACGGATGCAGGTGTAGCCGGGCGGCTTCAAGTTGATGCATCACGCCAGGTTGGTCTTCGGGGTGAATGCGCGCGGTCCACTTGTCGCTCATCGCCATTTCCTGGGGCGTGTAGCCCAGCACCTCTTTCAGGTTGTTACTCCAGATGATGGAGCCTGTAGTAATATCGTAATCGTAGATCACCAGACCGGCCGAGAGCGATATCAGTTCGTGCCGGTTGTTCCAGTCTTCGCGTTCCAGCTCCAGCGCTTTCCGCAGCGTAATGTCTTGAACGGTGCCCGTCATCCGTAACGGCTTGTGTGTTTTGCCAAACACAATGCGGGCCAGGGCTTCGATCCAGCGGGTGGTACCGTCGGGTAGCAGCACACGGTGCTCGATCTGGAAGGGAACCCCCTTATTCACCCCATCGTCGATGGCCTGTCGCAGGCGCGTCCGATCATCGGGGTGTACAATGGCGAGATACGACTCAAAGGTGCCATCGAATGCCTTACGTGCAATGCCAAGGATCTTATGAACGTTGGGTGACCACTGAATATGCCGTTTACGAAAGTTCCATTCCCATACGCCCATGTTGGCCGTGTCAAGCGCTTCCAGCAGATATCGTTCGCTATGTGAAGGCAGGGGCGGAGAAGCGGGGCGCGCGGGCTTCTTGGCACGCGCGGCGGGGCGGGCCGCCGGTTGTTTAATGGCTTTCTTTTTACCAGGGGTCCGCTTGGTAGGCATAAAAACAGTGTTGTTAACTAAAAGATAGCGAGAATATAACAGATCAGAAAATGAACAAACCCGCTATAGTGTTGTTTAGGCCGTATTACCGTTTTAACTTCCGGAAAAAGACAACAGAAAATTCAAAAAAGACAACTATGTTAAAAGAGTTCAAAGAATTCGCCCTCCGCGGAAACGTCATCGATCTGGCAATCGGTGTTGTCATCGGCGCGGCCTTCAATGCCATCGTGAGTTCGCTTGTTGCCGATGTATTCATGCCCATCATCGGTATCTTAACGGGTGGTCTTGACTTCTCTAACCTGGCCTACACCTTTGGTAAAGCCAACATCGCCTATGGCAAATTCATACAGGCCATCTTTATTTTCATCATCACCGCGTTTGCGTTGTTCCTCTTTGTAAAAGGTATCAACAAACTAAAACGTAAAGAAGAAGCCAAGCCTGCTCCCGTGGCCGATACGCCGCCGGATATTAAACTACTCACTGAAATACGCGATTTACTGAAAAGCAATCCTAAAGCCTAAGCACAAAAGACCATAAAAAAAGCCCTCCGAATAAATCGGGGGCTTTTGTCTTTTAAGCAAATCCAGAGCTACCGGAAACGCGGTGCTACAACCAGGTCTTTGCTGCCGGCGGTATATTGGTAAAAACCAGAGCCTGACTTGGCACCCTTGTGTCCGGCCTGTACCATGTTTACCAGCAGCGGGCAGGGTGCATACTTCGGGTTACCAAAACCGTCGAACAACACGCGCAGAATTGAAAGGCACACATCCAGACCGATAAAGTCGGCCAGTTGCAGCGGCCCCATCGGGTGTGCCATTCCCAGCTTCATCACTGTATCGATCTCCTCCACACCGGCAACGCCTTCATACAGCGTGTATATCGCTTCGTTTATCATCGGCATCAGAATGCGGTTGGCCACAAATCCCGGGTAGTCGTTTACCTCCACCGGAGTCTTACCCAGGTTACGCGACAATTCCATAATGCTCTGCGTCACCGCGTCACTGGTACTGTAGCCCCGAATAACTTCCACCAGCTTCATGATCGGCACCGGGTTCATAAAGTGCATACCAATAACATGTTCGGGCCGTTTCGTAGCGGCCGCTATACGGGTAATAGAAATAGACGACGTATTCGTTGCGAGAATGGCGCCGGCGGGAGCGGCGGCATCCAGATCCTGGAAGATCTTGAGTTTAAGGTCTGTGTTTTCCGTAGCGGCTTCCACCACCAGTTCTGCCCGTTCAACACCAGCCTTAACCGTGTTGTGCAGCGTAATGTTGCTCAACGCCTGGGCCTTCACCGATTCGGTTAGCGTTCCCTTTTCGACCTGGCGTGTCAGATTCTTTTCAATAGTGGCAAGTCCCTTCTTTAAGGCTTCGTCTGAGACGTCGACGAGCGATACAGTGTGGCCATGCTGCGCAAATACGTGGGCAATGCCATTGCCCATGGTACCTGAGCCGATTACTGCGATATGCTTCATTTATTGGGTTTGGGTTGTTTGAATAAGATCGATAGTACTATTCAAAAATGATCTCCTTGGCCAGCCCCATCGCGTTGAAACGGATAGTAAGCTTCTTTGGCACCTGAGCGGTGGCGCCGGCACAGCCTGGGCCGGCTTGCAGGAAATAGGTGTAAAATTTCTGATTGCGTTTATAAAGCTCGTTTTGATCCGGGCTGCCCAGCAGCGAAACAATGGCCATTTCGTCTAGCGCCAGCATCTTGTCGCGTTGGGCCTCCAGGCTCGCCGCCATCGCCTCGCGTTTTCCGGAGCAGGCCTTATGGTCCCGCTTCCAGACCTGCTGGTCAAAATTGTCCAGCGCAGGCACCGGTTTACCGCAGGCTGCCGCGATGAAAAGAAGTATAATAAGGGGGAGAGATTTAGACAGGTCCAGCATTTCGTTGTTTTTTGCGGACCAAAGAAAACCAACAAACCGATACCAAACCATAGCCGCCTGTCATGAAATATGCCGCCAGCGGTCCGTCCAGCATCACGGTAACCACAATACCCGCGATGGGTAACAGAACAATCCGAAGCCATTCCACTGCAGTCACCCACAGTCGTTGCTCAAACAGCACGCCGCAGTTCACCACCGTAATACAGATAAGTGTACACATGGATGCCTTTCCAATCAATGAAAACGAAGCCGTCTGAAATAAGAAGTATGCCGTTACTAAAACACAAATAACATACTGAAAAAGAACATAATAATTCAGTGCGGTAAAAGCTAAGGTTCGATACTTTTCGTGTGTCATAGAGTCAACTTCAGGCACGGTACGCGGGCCTCCCAGCGATTCCGGCAGCCAACCCGGTTTGTTTACCAGGTAGCGCAGGCGGTCACGCCAGCCAGAAATAAGGCGCAGGTCATCCCGCATATCGGCATAATGCGCAACATTGGCGTATACCGCGTTCCAGCTGCGAAGCGGCTTAGTAACACCGTATACAGGCGTCTCCTCTTCGGCCTGAAACGTACCAAACATCCGGTCCCATAGAATAAGAGACCCTGCATGGTTCTTATCAATGTATTTGGGGTTGCGGCCGTGGTGTACACGGTGATGCGAAGGTGTATTGAACACAAATTCAAACCAGCGCGGCAGTTTTCGGATCGTTTCCGTATGAATCCAGAACTGATAAAGTGTGTTCAACGCCGATACCAGGGCAAAGTCGAGCGTATCAAAACCCAGCAGGGCAATGGGCAGCGTAAAGCTAAACGTCCACAGTGTTTGCAGCGAACTCTGGCGTAATGCCACCGACAGGTTGTATTCTTCGCTTTGATGGTGTACTACATGGCCACCCCATAACAGGTTGATTTCGTGACTCATACGGTGCGCCCAGTAATATGCTACATCAACCAGTAAATAAAGCGACAGCCAGTACCACCAGCTTGATCGGGGAGGAGCGAGGAGGGCATGTTCATAAAGATATTGATACACTCCAAGTGCTATAACGGTAACAAACAGGCCGCTCAGTTGCTGCGTAATGCCACAGCTCAGATTGGCCAGCGTATCCGGAAGCTGGTAAAGGCGGCGGTGCGTAAACCTGTCTACCAGGAGCTCAATGCCGATTAGCAGAAAAAAGATCGGAATAGACAGCACAATCGGGTTAAAGTTCATAACCTCACCAAAGCGTTTATCAAAGATAATCCGAACTGCTCAAAATCCCGAATACGTTTGCGGGTTAAGCCGGCCCACCTCGTTTTTCCGTGAACGGATGTTATAACATTTAAGTAACGCATTCATTAACGGCAATAAATCACTGAAAATCAGCTGTAAAAACAGCTGGACTAAACTTTACGCTTTTTTGTGGGACGGAGTACCCGTAAATCGTGAACTTCTGTACTTTTGCGACAAATTCGGAGTACACCATGATTTTAAAGATTTTCAGGGCGGTTTGGTTTGTGTCGATGCTGGGCGTATTAGCCAGTCTGTTGTACGTATATGCGGCCCTGCCAGAAGAGGTTGTCGTGCAGGAAGACGGCGTAAAGCAGGTTCTTGTACACCGTGATACCTTCTTCTACGCTATGACGGGTATCATCGCTTTTGTGAACGTACTCGTATTCCTCGTGGGCAAAGCTGCCCCGAAAGACCACGATTTCAAAGCCTGGTTCCACGGGCAAATCATTACCATAAACGTTTTTTTTATTGTAGGCATGTTCCTGGTAAGCCTGTTTAACAGCCAGGAAAAATATGACTATGCCCGGATCGACTTTGTTATCTATGGTAGTGTGGTACTGGTTGTGGTATGGGCGATAAGCTGGCCCATCATAAAGATTTTTAAAAGATTTTCGGTTAAACAAGCGGTTTGATTGACCAAAATTAGATTCTGTTACTCAATTGGTTATTGAGCTTTACGGAAATTGACCTGGCGGGTGTTGTTCACCGGGTAACCTTGAAGTATTTTTAAAATTCGTTTTATTGCCCCCGGCTGCGTTTTTAGGCCACCGGGAGCTCGGCTTCCGGTATCAACTACTCGCACGGTAGGTTTTTTTGACTTTTAAAACGCGAACAGAGATAACCTTTTGGTAAAACGTTAATCCTTTTTATTGCAATGGCTAAAGCTGAGAACATGTCAACGTATGACGAATCGAGTATTAAATCGCTCGACTGGCGCGAACACATACGCCTGCGACCCGGTATGTACATCGGTAAGCTTGGCGATGGCTCCTCCAAAGACGATGGTATTTATGTATTGGTAAAAGAGGTTATCGATAACTGTATCGACGAGCACATGATGGGCTTCGGTAAAATTATCGATGTATCCATTACCGAAACCAAAGTAACCGTACGCGATTACGGCCGCGGTATTCCGCTGGGTAAAGTGGTAGACGTAGTGTCTAAAATCAACACCGGTGCCAAATACGACTCCGGCGCCTTCCAGAAATCGGTAGGTCTGAACGGGGTCGGTACCAAAGCGGTAAACGCACTTTCCAACTACTTTAAAGTACAGGCGTATCGCGAAGGGCAATCCAAAATGGCCGAATTCAAAAAAGGCGTTTTGGTAAACGATCCGAAACCGCTTAAGACCGACGAGAAGAACGGTACCTACGTAGAGTTCGAGCCAGACAACGCCATGTTCAAAAACTATCACTTCATTCCGGAATACCTGAATGACCTGATGTGGAACTACGCTTTCCTGAACGCCGGTCTCGTAATCAATTATAACGGCGGCAAATTCTACTCGAAAGACGGTCTTTTAGACCTGTTGAAACAAAAGACCGATGCCGACGATCTTCGTTACCCCATCATACACCTCAAAGGCAGCGACATCGAGATAGCCCTCACACACGGCAACCAATACGGTGAAGAATACTACTCGTTTGTAAACGGCCAGAATACCACGCAAGGTGGCACCCACTTAGCCGCGTTCCGCGAAGGTGTGGTAAAAGCCGTACGCGACTACTATAAGAAAGACTTTGATGCGGCCGACATCCGGGCCAGCGTTATCGGCGCCATAGCCGTACGCGTACAGGAGCCGGTATTCGAATCGCAGACAAAAACAAAGCTCGGTTCATTGAACGTTGGCCCAGATGGTCCAACCATCAAATCGTTCGTGGTCGATTTCGTAGCCAAAGAACTTGAAATCTTCCTGCACCGGAATAAACCGGTGGCCGATGCCCTCGAAAAACGAATCTTACAATCTGAACGCGAGCGTAAAGAAATTGCCGGTATCAAGAAACTGGCAAACGAACGCGCCAAGAAAGCCAACCTACACAATAAAAAGCTGCGCGACTGCCGCTTCCACTTCGACGAGAAGAATCCCAAAGGCACAGGTTCGATGATCTTCATCACCGAAGGTGACTCGGCGTCAGGTTCCATCACCAAATCACGCGACGTAGAAACACAGGCTGTTTTCAGCTTGCGCGGTAAGCCACTCAACTGCTTTGGTCTGACCAAGAAAGTGGTATACGAAAACGAAGAGTTTAATCTCTTACAGCACGCGTTGAATATTGAAGACGGTATCGAAGGCCTGCGCTATAACCAGGTAATTATCGCTACCGATGCCGACGTAGACGGTATGCACATTCGCCTGCTGCTCATGACCTTCTTCCTCCAGTTCTTCCCCGAACTCGTAAAAGCCGGTCACGTATTTATCCTCGAAACACCGCTGTTCCGCGTGCGCAATAAGAAAGAAACCATCTATTGCTATAGCGAAGACGAAAAACAGGCGGCCATTGCCAAGCTCACCGGCAAACCCGAAATCACCCGCTTCAAAGGTCTGGGTGAGATCTCGCCGGAAGAGTTCGGTAAGTTTATCGACGATAACATGCGCCTCCAGCCAGTGTTGCTGCACAAAGACAGCCACCTGCAAAAAGTGCTTGAGTTCTATATGGGCAAGAATACGCCAACCCGTCAGGACTTCATTATCCAACGTCTCCGTGTAGAAATGGATAAAGTAGAAGCAAAGGCTGATGTCGAAGAAGAGGAAGTAGAAGCGTAACGGCGGCCGGTAAGGATACCGGTATTTAAAGAATTTGATTACGATATTTTTTTGATCAACCGATGAGCAAAAAGCAAAATGGTCAGTCTCCGAATGAGGAGAATGAAAATCTGGAAAACTTTTCACCGGTAGGAAACGGCGAAGGGGGAGGAATGCCCCCGGACGATTCCATTCACTCCGTAGCCATAGACGGTCTTTACGAAAGCTGGTTCCTGGATTACGCCTCGTATGTAATCCTGGAGCGTGCCGTGCCCCGCATCGAAGACGGCTTCAAACCCGTACAGCGACGCATCATGCACGCCCTTAAAGAAATGGACGACGGTCGCTTCAATAAAGTGGCCAACGTTATCGGTAGCACCATGCAGTATCACCCCCACGGTGATGCCTCCATTGGCGAAGCCATCGTAAACATCGGCCAGAAAGATTTACTCATCGAAACCCAGGGTAACTGGGGCGACGTTCGCACCGGCGACAGTGCTGCCGCGCCGCGTTACATTGAAGCACGTCTTTCCAAGTTCGGCCTCGATGTAGTATACAATCCGCAAACAACCGAATGGCAGCTCTCGTACGACGGCCGTAAGAAAGAGCCCGTAACACTGCCGGTAAAATTCCCGCTGTTGCTCGCGCAAGGTGTAGAAGGTATTGCCGTAGGCCTTTCCACCAAGATCCTGCCGCACAACTTCAACGAACTCATCAAAGCATCGATCGATATCCTCAAGGGGAAGAACCCTAAGATCTATCCCGACTTCCTGACGGGGGGCATCGGCGACTTTGCCGACTACAACCAGGGCGCGCGCGGCGGTAAGATCAAGGTTCGTGCACGAATAGAAATAACGGACAAAAAGACGCTCACAATCCGCGAGATCCCGTACTCCACGACCACCACCTCGCTGATGGAATCCATCGTGAAAGCCAGCGAGAAAGGGCAGATCAAGATCAAGCAGGTAATCGACAACACCGCGGCTGAGATCGAAATTCTCATACATATACAGCCAGGACAAACTCCCGAGATTGTCATGGAAGCCCTGTACGCCTTTACCGATTGCGAAATCAGCATATCGCCAAACGCCTGCGTGGTCGTAGACGATAAACCTCGCTTCCTGTCGGTAAACGAGATTCTGAAAGTTAATACCAATCAGACCGTCGATCTGCTGAAGCGCGAACTTGAAATACGGCGCGATGAGCTCATGGAGAAGATACTCTTCTCATCACTTGAGAAAATCTTCATCGAAAACCGCATCTACCGCCGCATCGAAGAAGCCGAAAGCTGGGAAGCCGTACTCGAAACCATCGACAAAGGCCTTAAACCATTTAAGAAGCAATTCTACCGCGAGATCACAACAGACGATATCGTTCGCCTTACCGAAATCCGTATCAAACGTATTTCGAAATACGACTCGTTCAAGGCAGACGAAATGCTGCGCGACCTTGAGAAAGAACTCAAACAAACGCACCATCACCTCAAGCACCTCATCGATTACGCCATCGCATACTTCCAGAACCTGCTCGACAAATACGGTAAAGGCCGTGAACGCCGTACCGAAATAAAGAGCTTCCAGTCTGTAAGCGCTACCGAAGTTATTGCCAACAACCAGAAGTTATACGTAAACCGTGGTGATGGTTTCATTGGCTATAACCTTAAAAAAGACGAATACATTGCCGACTGTTCGGAACTTGACGACGTAATCGTAATCCGTAAAGACGGTAAGCTGCGCGTATCGCGTATCCAGGAGAAAGTGTTCATGGGGAAAGATATTCTTTACGTCAACATCTGGCGCAAAGGAGACGACCGCATGGTCTACAACGTAATCTACTCCGATGGCAAGAGCGGCAAGGCATTCTCCAAACGCTTTAACCTGCCCGGTATAACCCGCGACAAAGAGTACGATCTCACACAAGGCAACCCCAACTCGAAAATCCTGTATGTAACCGGTAACCCGAATGGCGAAGCCGAACAGGTAGAAGTAAAACTCTCGCAGTCCAGCACCGCCCGGAAGAAAGTATACAAGTACGACTTCACCGAGCTCGAAGTAAAAGGCCGGACGTCGAAAGGAAACATCATCAGCAAATACCCGGTACGTAAAGTAGACTTCCTGAAAGCCGGAGCATCTACACTCAGCAAGCTCACGCTGTACTACGACTCCGACGCCGGACGTCTGAACAAAGATCAGCGTGGCCGTAAGCTCGGAACATTCGACGGCGACGATCAGATCATAGCCTTCATGCGTAACGGCTCGTATAAAGTGACAAACTACGACCTGGCCAACCGCTACGAATCCGAGAAGACACTGCATGTAGAGAAGTTCAATCCGGAAAGACTCATCTCGGCTGTATACTACGATGGAGACGCCAAGCAGTATATGGTGAAGCGCTTCCTGATCGAAACCAGCACACTGGACAAGGAATTCACCTTCATCCCCGAAAACGAAAATTCGAAACTGGTTGTAGTAACCACCAGCGAAACGCCGGAGATAGAAGTAGAAGTAAACCGCAAAGACAAAGGCAAAGTAACCAAGACAGTAAACCTTGAAGAAGTAGCCGATGTGAAAGGGTACAAAGCCCAGGGCACACGACTTTCAGACGATAAAGTCACCAAGGTCGCTCTCTTGCAAGACCCCGAGGATTCGGTAACCGACGACGGCGACGCCGCTGCTGAGGTGACTGAATCGGACGACGATTCTCAGTCGCCAAAAAAAAAACTCGAACCGGGTCAACAGCAGCAAAGCAGTCAAAGCCAGCAAGCAGCCGAGCAGCAAAGTCAGCCAAACCTCTTCGGGCAAGCAAGACCGCAAAGCCAAAGCCAGCAGCAAAGCAGCCAAAGCCAGCAAGCAAGTCAGCAAAGTCTCCAAAGCCAGCAAAAAAGACAAGCCGAGCAGCAAAGCAGTCAGAGCCAGCCAAGCCTCTTCGGGGAAGCAAAGCCGCAAAGTCAGCAAAGCCAGCAGCAAAGCAGTCAAAGCCAGCAAAAAAGTCAAAGCGAAAGTAACGCCGGCAAAGAAGGCACCTCCTTCCAGGCGGGCGAAACGATAGATCTGGACGTGTAAAGCCAGCCTTTTCATCGTCATAAATCCCGGTAGGCTCCGCGCTTACCGGGATTTTTTATAACCATATCCGACTGAGACATCAATCAAAGAAGTGCTGCGCTATAGAGCATACCTATAAAGCAGTATAGCTTCTGTTGCTGGCGGGTGGTACCTTGTGTTGAAATTAGCATAATGACCACGACAGTAGACATCAGATACAATAACCACCGGAGTAGACGACGCACGCTTGTTGTATCGTTCTTGGTGGTTTTTTGTTTATTCGGATCCTGCTCGGATGATGATCAAAAAATACAGGATGGGACTGTGTGCCGCATTATTCGTGAAGCCCAGGCTTGGGATGGTGTGAAAGGGGCCTTGACGTATAATCATACCCTCGAAAGCAACTTTAGTTATAACGACGCGGGTAAGCTAATATTTGTGGCAGATCGCGAGGCTATTACATATAGTGACGGAACGGAGGATCTTTACACTTCGGTGGGCAGTTATGAATATAATGCCGAGGGACTTTTGATGCGAAAATCGTTTCGAAGTACCGACGACAACGTAGGTAATGGAGGCTCATCAAGGATAGAGATTGTTCATGATAATACGTATGAGAATGGTCGTAGAGTAAAAACAACCACCACGGAGATCGTTGACGGAAGGGAAAGAAAATACCTTAGTTTATATGAATACGATGCTACAGGTCGCGTAGTCAGGTACGTCGTTACGCCGGGTACCACTACGACCATCGAATATAACGGTAGCTCAGTGTCTAAAATCACCTATACAGATGAATCAGGAAACAGTATCTCGCCTGTTCTTCAATACAACGACAAGAACCAATTGATACGGTCGATCATAACCAGGGGGGCAGGTTATATAGAAGAATGGCGGTATGAATATTCAGCTGATGGGGACATTACCCGATCCGAGAGATGGGGCAATGGTCAGGCATTAGATGGAGCCGTTTATTCCTACGATGATAAAAAAGACCCCCGCGCCGATGCCTTTGAGTATGTTCGCGATCCTCAGGTACCCTCTACCCGCGCGAATGTCATTAGTACCCATAACTATATCACGCATAAAGGGCTAAAGAGTAATGCAGACTACACAGCATTTGTTACCAGCACGAACTTGCGTTACAGTTACGACTATAATGAATACGGCTATCCTGTCCGTCGTACGTTACACAATCTGGATGAAAATGGAAAGGAAATCAATTCCATTATAGCCACGATCACATACGACAACTGCCGGTAGCGCCGCATAGCTGTAAAACTTCCGTGGAGATTCCGTGAAAACAATCGTCATGTATCTGCACGGTATTCCATTAGCCCATTCGTTGAAACCTGACTATGAACCTTCCGAACCATCCTGCTATCCTCTAAAAATCTCAGTCCATCGTCTGCTTTTGTACTTCAGTCAATAAATTTTGCCGATTGATTTTCGACTTTATAATTTAGACTTATGAAAAAAGCATTTCTCCTCGCTGCCCTGTCCACCGCAGCTGTTTTAGCCCACGCTCAGGACGATGAAATCCACGTTACCGGCAAGGTAACGGATTCACGTTCCGGTAAAGGCATCAAAGCCGCCGTTCGCTACAGCAGCATCCCTACCGGTAGTATCTTCGGTCGCTTCAACGATAGTACATTTCAATTCTCTATATACGGTACAGCTAAGTACCAGATCACAGCATCGGCTGATGGCTACAATGCCCGCACCGTAATCGTTGATCCCAAAGATAAAGATGCCAACCGCCAGTTGTCGCGCGACATCAGCTTGACGCCCAAAGGCCAGACCATTACATTGAGCCACCTCATCTTCGCGCAAGGCAAATCTGTGATCGACCCCAAGTCGTTTAGCGAGCTCGACGAAGTGGCGCAAATGATGAAAGAAAATACGAAGATGGAAGTGCAGCTCGAAGGTCATACCGATAACGTTGGTTCATCGAAGGCGAACCTCGAGTTATCACAAGATCGCGTGGACGCCGTAAAGAAATACCTTGTCGAAAAAGGAATCGCTAAGGGTCGTGTTCAGACCAAAGCGTTCGGAGGCTCACAGCCCCTCTCCAACGAACTCACACCCGAAGCCCGCGCCGCCAACCGACGCGTCGAGATGCGTATCCTCAAGGACTAACGGTACGTATACCGTATAAACAGACAAGGCCGGTTCACTAAAGAGCCGGCCTTGTCTGTTATGTATGTGTAACGATCACTTCCACGCAAACATATCCTCTTCCTCGTCCTCCTCCGCAGCCTCTTCCTGTGCCAGTTCCAACGACTTCGTGTGCGCCAGTTGCCGATACAACTCAGCACTGGGGCGGGGGAGACGACGTTTCGTTTTAGGGTCGCACTCATATAGCCCGAAGCGCATGCTCGGACCAAGGTGCCATTCAAAGTTATCCCATGTACTCCAGTGGTAGTACCCGCGAATATCGATACCATCCTGTAGTGCCTGGTGCAGAATTACAGCATAGTCCTGTATCGCTTGCAGGCGGAGGAAATCACTTTCATCGCATACACCATTTTCGGTAATGATAATGGGTTTACGGTAGCGGTTCCAGTAGCGGTCCAGGCAGGCACGCAGCCCTTCGGGATGGTACTCCCAGATGTCGTCATGGCGGCGGCCCAGGGCTTTGATCTTGTGGGGTGTATCGAGGTAGGTCACGGGCATGGGGTCGTGCGAAATGCGACCATAGTAGCTCATGCCAAAAAAGTCTACCTGTGTGAAGTGACTCGGTACAAAGTCCATAAACCACCAGTCTGCCAGGCGTGCCGGGAACCAGCCCAGTATGTTCAGCGGCGAGAATATTGTAGCATTGTGCGAGATACCAACCGGCTGCAGGGGGCGTTTCGCCTTAATGTAGGCATACATAATGTCATGTGCCTTGCCCATGTTCTGCACAACCCTGCCGGCGGTAACCGGGTTGATCTTGAACGGTGGGAAAAACGCTGTCAGCCAGCCGTAGCTCGCATACACGTTAGGTTCGTTAAAGGTGTTCCAGTACGCCACATCGTCGCCAAACTCATCCACCACTTTCTTGGCGAAGTCTACCCACAGGGCGATGTTCTCTTCCTTTTCCCAGCCGCCGCGTTTGGCGAACCAGAGCGGGTTGGTAAAGTGGTGCAACACCATCATGATTTGCACACCGCGGGCTTTGAGAGCGTTAATAAACGTGTGGTATTCCTGTACGGTTTGCGGGTCGAAGTTGCCGAGGGCTTCGCGCTGCAACTTGCTCCACATCAGGCTCATGCGGTAGTTGGGGGCAAGCGAGGCAATAATATTTATGTCTTCCTGGCGGCGTAGCTCGTGGTCGGTAGTACGATCGAATGTATAACCGTCGCGAGCTTTGAAACCCTGCCAGTCGTGTTCGAAGGCCGTTTCGATCTGATAGGCAGCAGTGCTGGTGCCGAAAAAGAAATGCTCAGGAAATTTGATCTTCATTTGACTACTTCCGCGTCATAGCGCTCTGCGAAGTCTCCCATTCTTTCCAGTACTTGCGCAGCAGTTTAATATCTTCCTGCAGGCAGGGATATTGGTTATCGGGTACGGGGGGAAGTACGCCTTGTATAAGATGTGCCGAAGTAAGGCCACCGGTCCACTCAAAGTGACCGGGGTCATACGGTTTTTTCCAGCGTCCGCCCCAGCGCAGACCTAGCTTTTCGCCGGTTACACCCACGCGTTTCCAGAGGGCTTTGTCGTCCCATTGGGCTACCGAGTCAACCATAGGTACCACGTCTACAGCCAGCCCGTACTGGTGGCGTGAGCGGCCTGCACCCGAGTTGGTATACTTGCGGCCCATAACCTTGTATTCGTTCTGCTTGGCGTGCGTGCGGTAAGATTCGACCACGGCCAGGTGAATGCCCTGAGCTTCGCAGTCGATGATGAGTTGTTTGATGCGGTCGCGGAAATAGGGGTGAAGGGCGTCAAGATCGGTAATCATCGCCATCGCGCCGCGGTCCTTGCCATACGTAAAGTTCTGAACATACGACCATTCCTTCCAGCCGTTTATCGTATCCATCGTGGTAACCGTCTCCGGTTTGGCCAGGGCCAACAACGCAGCAGAATCAACCACTTCAACCGGTTCCACAACGACCGTTTCATAGAAAAGGTCGGCGTGCTTACGGCAGTCGTAGGCCGAAAACAGATCCTGTGCGTTCAGGGTCAGATTCAGGAAAGAGAATACAACAACAAGGTAGAGGGTTACTTTCGCGTTTTTTTGCATCGTTCAGTCTTCAAACAAGGTAACAACGAATCAAAGATATGGTTTTTAGTTAATTATGAAATAAAGCGAAAGTTAAGGTTTCAGTTGCGTGTAGGATTTTATCGGGATTTGGTATCGTTATACCGCGTAAAAGAAAAAAGCCGCCCCTCCCGATTTCTTGGGAGGGCGGCTCCTTGTCTTCCCTTCGCGATATAAAGCCAACGCCAACGGAAAATTCTTACGCGGTAGCGCGGGCCGTTGTGGGGGCACCGGCTATCGTTTCCTCGCTGGCCGATCCTGCATACTTCTCGAAGTTTTTCAGGAACGCTTCGGCCAGATAGTTGGCCTTTTGGTCGTAGGCATCCTTGTCGGACCATGTGTTGCGCGGGTTCAAAATCTCCGCGGGCACGCCCGGACAAGTTTGCGGCATAGCTACACCAAATATATCGTGATTTTCGTACGATACAGAGTTAAGAGAACCGTTCAGGGCTGCGGTAATCAGCGCACGCGTGTGTGTCAGACTCATGCGCTTGCCAACACCATAAGGTCCGGCAGACCAGCCTGTGTTTACCAGCCATACATTAACGCCGGCTTCTTGCATTTTACGGCTCAACATATCGGCATACGTTGCCGGATGTAGCGGCATAAACGGAGCACCGAAACATGCCGAGAAGGTCATGGTAGGCTCGGTAATGCCGGCTTCAGTACCCGCTACCTTTGCGGTATAACCGGATATGAAGTGAAACGCTGCCTGTCCCGGAGTAAGTTTCGAAATAGGAGGCAGTACGCCGTATGCGTCACAGGTAAGGAAGAAAATGTTCTTCGGGTTCTTACCTAATGACGGTTGAGCGATGTTCGGAATATGATCGATTGGATAACTCACACGGGTGTTCTCCGTCAGCGAGCAGTCCGTATAATCAACCTCGGTTGTACCGGGTTTAAAACATACGTTCTCCAGCAAAGCACCAGACTTGATCGCGCGGAATATATCAGGCTCCTTCTCTTCGGTAAGGTCGATCGTCTTCGCATAGCAGCCACCTTCAAAGTTGAAGATCACGTTGTCGCCAGTCCAGCCGTGCTCATCATCACCGATAAGCTTACGTGCAGGATCTGCCGAAAGTGTTGTCTTGCCTGTCCCCGAGAGACCGAAGAATACAGCGGTGTCGCCTTTCTCGCCAATGTTGGCGGAGCAGTGCATCGCCAGTACATCCTTCTGGTGAGGTAGAATAAAGTTAAGCGCCGTGAATACACCTTTCTTGATCTCTCCGGTATAACCGCTGCCACCAATCAGGATGATCTTGCGGGTAAAGTCGATAATCGAGAAGTTGTGCTGGCGTGTACCGTCCGTTGCAGGGTCCGCTAAGAAGCCGGGTGCATTCAGAATAAGCCACTCAGGTTCGAAAACTTTGAGCTGCTCTTCTGTGGGACGTAAGAACATGTTAGATGTAAACAAGTTGGACCATGAGAACTCGTTCACGACACGAATGTTCATACGATAGCGCGGATCAGCGCACGCATAGACATCGCGTACATAAAACTCTTTACCTTCAAAGTACCGGAGCATTTTCTGGTACAACTGTTCGAACTTTGCAGGCTCGAACGGAATGTTGAAGTTGTTCCACCACACGGCCTTCTCGGTGGTGTTGTCGCGTACGGTGAACTTGTCCTTCGGAGATCGGCCGGTAAACTCACCGGTGTCGATAGCAATTGCCCCCGTGCTGGTAATTTTTGCCTGTCCGAGTTTGACAGCGATTTCGGCCAGTTGATTGGGGGGGAGGTTCCAATGCGCCTTTCCTTCTTTGATACCCAGATGACTAACGGATGCGTTAGTCGGTCTGATTCCATATTCAAGCATGACAATTGGGTTAATGAGGGAACAAATTTAATCAAATTAAACCACCTCAATCGATTGCATTACATTTTTTATTTACTTTGCGCCTTCGCAACTGATTTGCGAAAGTGGATTTATCGGCCTACTTTGGGTCGCCTTTTAGCGATTTATTCTGCTTAAAGCTCACTTGAGTTGCTTGATTTTTTACGGAAATGAATTCTGACAAAACTTTTTTTGGTCACCCGCGTGGGTTGGCTACGTTGTTTTTTACAGAGATGTGGGAACGCTTCAGCTACTATGGCATGCGCGCGCTCCTTCTTTTATTCATGGTTTCCTCGGCCGAAAAGGGAGGAATGGCTATGGATGCTAAAACCGGCGGAGCCATCTATGGTCTGTATACAATGTTTGTATACTTGCTGTCATTACCCGGAGGCTGGCTGGCCGATAAACTCTTTGGCTTGCGCAATGCTGTATTCTATGGAGGCTGCATCATTACCCTCGGCCACTTTTGTATGGCCATCCCATCGACCGAAACCTTTTTTCTGGGACTACTCCTTATTACAATAGGCACCGGGTTGCTAAAGCCCAACATCAGTAGCTTAGTGGGTACGTTGTACGCGGAAGGCGATAACGCGCGTCGCGACGCGGGCTTCTCTATATTCTATATGGGTATAAACATAGGTGCTACCATTTCACCGTTGGTTACCGGATATCTGGGGCAACGGGTGGGCTGGCACTGGGGCTTCGGTGCAGCCGGTATAGGCATGGCGTTGGGTACCATACAATACGCGCTTACAACCCGCCACCTCGGCACCGCGGGTATTCTATCGACGCCCACCGCGGCCGAAGCCCAAAGCCGCCGTACAATCCGGTACGTTATGTGGGCCGTTGTAGCAGCGCTGGGTGTACTCGTATTCCTGCTGTTTAATCATGTAATTGTCATAAATCCGGTGGCGTTTGCAAAAGCTATGCAGTTTGTATTGCTGGGATGTGCCGTGGTGTATTTTGCCTATGTATTGATTCTTGAAAAGCTAGATGAAACCGAACGCAAGCGCGTCATGGCCATTGGCATCTTCTTCTTTATATCCGCATTGTTTTATGCCGGGTTCGAGCAGCAAGGTTCTACGCTGAACTTGTTTGCCGAACGCTATACCAACATGTTCGGCTGGCCATCCAGCTATTTACAGTCTGTACCCACCATTTATGTGGTTATGTTTGTGCCGGTAGTGGCCTGGTTGTGGCAGTGGTTGGCCAAGCGAAAGATGAATCCCTCTATACCTGCCAAGCTGTCGCTGGGGCTTATCTTCATGGGACTTGGCTTCGCGGTAATGATCGGAGCGTCAGGTGTGGTTGCGGCGGGCGATAAGCCTTGGCCTACGTGGCTGGCCGTGACGTATCTGCTGCACACCCTTGGCGAAATATGCCTCTATCCCATAGGCCTCAGCGCGGTTACCAAGCTGGCACCACAGCGTCTGGTAGGGCAGATGATGGGCGTATGGTTTATGTCGCTCGCATTGGGTAACCTCAATGCCGGCATCATCTCCGGCGAGTTCGACGAAAACGCCATCTTGCAGAACCCGTCGATCATGGTTGATCTTTTTACGCTAATGACAAAGGTTATGATCATTAGCGGATTGATAGTACTGTTACTAAGCAAGCCGATCCGCAAACTGATCGGCAACGTAGAGTAACCGTGCGTAGTTTTTTACCTAAACCTAAATTTTAAACCATGGAAGAAAGTAAATCTTTCAAGCCATACATCGCGCCCGAACAGAACATAGCGGAGTTCACAGTGAAGTCGGTAGTGTTCGGTGCTTTGTTTGGTATTCTCTTCGGTTCGTCCACCGTGTACCTCGCCCTTAAAGCCGGGCTTACCGTTACCGCCTCCATACCCATTGCCGTTATTGCCATCACCCTCGGACGGAAGTTTCTCAAAACAACCATTCTGGAGAACAACATTATACAGACCGCGGGCTCTGCCGGCGAAACCATTGCTGCAGGCGTAGCCTTTACGTTACCCGGCTTCCTGTTCCTGTCTCCCGGACCAAACGGCGAAAGCGTTGGCGATGCATATTTCGAATACCTCACCATCCTTATCCTGGCGGCGTTCGGCGGTATGCTCGGAACATTGATGATGATCCCATTACGTCGTTCACTCATCGTAAAAGAACACGAAACCCTTCCATACCCCGAAGGCACAGCCTGTGCTTCGGTACTCCAGGCAGGAGAGAAAGGCGGCGTGTTTGCTCAAACCGCATTCCTCGGTATGGGCGTTTCTGTACTCTATGCCCTGCTGCAGAAAGTGTTTCACGTAATTTCCGAAATGCCTTCGTATGTTACGAGCCAGGCAAACAAATACTGGCCCTCGGCAGCGACGCGTGGTGAGATCACTCCGGAATATCTCGGTGTGGGCTACATCATCGGTCCACGCATCTCCGGCATTCTGGTAGCGGGTTCAGTATTAGCCTGGTGGGCGTTAAACCCACTGCTGGCTACACTCGTATCGCCCGATACCATTGCCCTGCAGTTGATCAAGCTCGGTTACCTTAGCGATCTCAATGCGGCCGGTGGCCCTGGCGCCTGGGACCCGCAGGCACATACCTTCGGTAATTACGCTGACGCCATTTACCGTGCGTACATCCGTCAGATCGGTGCCGGCGCTGTGGCGGCTGGTGGTTTCATTACACTGATCAAGACCATTCCAACGATTGTAAATTCATTCCGCGAGAGCATCGGCTCCCTCAAAGAAAAAGGTGGCGCCAGTGTGTTGCGTACAGAACGCGACCTGTCGTTCAAAGTTGTAATCATCGGTAGCGTTGCGCTTGTGTTGATCACAGCACTTCTGCCCAGCTCGATTATTCCAGGTGACAGCATCTTCCAGAAACTGTTTATTGGTGTACTCATCATCATGTTCGGGTTCTTCTTCGTAACCGTAGCCAGCCGTATCGTAGGGCTTGTCGGTACAAGCAATAGCCCGATCTCGGGCATGACCATCGCCACGCTGATGGGGACGTGTCTCATCTTTACCAGCATTGGCTGGTCAGGTAAATTCTATGAGCCCTTGGCGCTGGTTGTGGGCGGTATGATCTGTATTGCCGCCTCCAATGCCGGTGGTACCTCACAGGATTTGAAAACAGGTTTCCTCGTAGGCGCTACACCGCGTTACCAGCAGTTGGCGTTGTTCATTGGCGCCATCGTCTCGTCTATTGCCATTGGTGTGGTTATTCGTATTCTCGATACGCCTACGGCAGCCATGATTGCTGCCGGTGTTAAAGATCACGCCATCGGCAGCGACTACTACCCGGCGCCTCAGGCTACGCTTATGGCCACGCTGGCAAAAGGCATTTTGTCATTCAACCTCGACTGGCAGTTTGTTATCGTGGGCGTGTTCATTGCTGTGACCATAGAGCTGTGCGGACTTAAAGCGTTGGCATTTGCCATTGGTCTCTACCTACCGCTGTCTACCACATTGCCGATCTTTGCCGGTGGCGCGCTGAAAGGTGCGATGGAGTGGAACGCCGAACGCAAAGGCAGGAAGGTGAAAGACGACGACCTCGGACGCGGAAGCCTGTTTGCAACCGGACTTATTGCCGGTGGTGCATTAACCGGTGTACTGGTAGCGATCCTGATGGTATTCTTCTCGGAAGAGATGGAAAAAATAGACATGATCGATTCCCTTACAAACAGTCTTGGTGCCGGAGGGTATCAGTTACTGGGCGTAGGTTTCTTCCTGCTCATGATGTTTATGCTCTATCGTCAGGCAGCTAAAGAAGAATAAGCGACTTATGCAATGATACTAAAAGAAGAGCGCCAGGTTGTTCACACAGCCTGGCGCTCTTCTTTTATACCAATATACAATTAGCCGATATGTTCAACCCGGTGCAACACCTGTCCGGTAGCGCGGCTTATCAAAACCGTGTGGCGCAATGGAGCCTTCAGGCATTCGTATACTTCAAACTCGTGTTCCGAAGCGTTCCAGAAAAAGGCGCTGTGCTGCTCCTCCACAGGCGATAACGTCTGTCGGATTTGCTCCAGCACCCGGAACGATGTTTTGTAACACGTAGTGTCGGCTACCACAGCATAGCGATCAAATGGCAGGCGCGATAGTGTTGCAATCAGCTCGTCAGCATCAGCCTGGTAGGCGTAGTAGCTCGCGTAGCGGAGGCCTGCATACTGAAGTTTTACACCACTTACCGAACCGATGCCCAGGGCCTCAATGGTCTGCACGGGCAACGTATCTTCCAGCACTGTTTTGCCTACCAGCGGAGCGGAGCTTTGTACCAGGGCCGTAAACTCCGCCTTGGCGTTAGGTTCAAGTACAGGCTTTTTGCAGGCAAAGGCCCCCAGCAAAAGCAGTAATGGGAAAATGGTATGCTTCATCATACGGATAAACGTGTCGTGTAGTGGAAAGGTATGCATTTCCCACGACTGTTCGCTCAGGACTCCGGCTTATTGAGACTCCAGCCGTCTCTGATCATCGCCCGAACGATGGCATTGGCTTCGGCAGCCTCACGCAGTATAAATGAAACATCTTTTTTGTTAATGTCCTCGCCCATGTATCTATTGACCGCTAAACCCACAATTACCCCTGTAGCCAGTCCGATCAACGCGCCGGTGGCACCACCGAAGGCTACCCCAGCAATCAAGCACCCAACCCCGATCAGCATGGCAATTACGGTGCCCCCATCTTCGTTCTTCCGTATCGCATGAATTTTCTGGCAGGCGGTACAGCGGTGCAGGCCAATTTCTACCCAGTCATACCTTTCCGAAACATGAATACGGTAAACTTTATAGTCGTGTGTTTTATACAACGGGAAATAGGGGATGGAATCTATGGTAATGCCGTGATCATCCGTCATGCAGAAGATACACGTATTTCCTTCGGGTACAAACCGTCTTGTATCCTCGTTGAAGCGATGATCAGTGTTATAAGAGTACGATGCGGGCATAACAGGGTTTGGATTATAGTAAGAAGAGCGTTAAGTCAATCTTTTCTGTAAAGCATGGTAGCTACGGCCCAGAATACGAACAGCGACGGGGTGGCCGCTATAACAACCGGGATCAGCATCTCTACCAGCAAAATAGGAGAGCGGTTCGAGAAGTATACAGAACAGAAAAGGTAAATGCTGATATTGAATGTAATGGCTGCGGTAACCGCAGCCCAGGGCCTGGCGGGCCATGCAACGTAACTGGCTAATGCGGCTGCCAGGCTCGCCAGCGTATACCATTGCAGCGACGTGACCTTTATCATCGGACCGGCCAATCCTATAATAACAAGAAGGGTAGTAGCAATACCATTACGGCCTACAGGCTTTTCGCCATGAAGTTTCTTATGGAAAAGCTCAGTTTGATACTCCAGGGCAACAGCAGCCACAGCCGCCTCTGCCACCGGTCGCTCAACGCCCTCCGCTGTCAGATACTGCAGGTGCTCTTCCTGTAAAAACGTACCCGCCTGAAGCGACAACCGAATGCGGCCGACCTGTTCAGGGGTTAATGGCGATTCCATAGGTAAACTTTCGGCTTAAAACTAAAACAGAATTCCGGCGCTTTTCTTCTAAACCAGCCGCAAACCTGACATGGATGCCTCTGAAGAAAAGAATACAACCTATGCGGATTTATGTCGGAATTTAAAGCTGAAACGCTTCTTATGGCGTTAACCGGTAGGCAGGCAACTAGTCATACAGGTATAAAGTTATCGTATCCGGGTTTATGGCACATACCCCGAAAGGAGGAGAGGAGCAATAAAAAAGCCTTCCCGATTGCTCGGGAAGGCTTCTTAAGGAATAATGTATATGATGGATTACATCATGCCACCCATGCCACCGCCGTGAGGCATAGCAGGAGCGTCTTTTTCTTCTGGAATGTCTGATACCACAGCCTCTGTAGTTAACAGAAGACCGGCGATAGACGCAGCATTCTCAAGCGCCAGGCGTGATACCTTTGTAGGATCGATGATACCGGCAGCGAAGAAGTTTTCATATTTGTTCTCGCGGGCATTGTAACCGTAATCACCTTTGCCGTCGCGAACTTTGTTCACGATAACTGAACCTTCCTGACCTGCGTTCTCAGAGATTGTTCTGAGGGGAGCTTCCAGTGCAAGACGAACGATGTTAACACCAGTTGCCTGGTCGTCGTTGTCAAGCTTCAGCTTTGTTGTGTCAGCAAGAGCTTCTGTAGCACGGATGTAAGCTACACCACCGCCAGGGACGATACCTTCTTGTACAGCAGCGCGGGTAGCGTGCAGTGCATCGTCAACACGGTCTTTCTTCTCTTTCATTTCTACTTCTGTAGCAGCACCTACGTAGAGGATAGCCACACCGCCAGAAAGCTTGGCAAGACGCTCTTGCAGCTTTTCTTTGTCGTAGTCAGAAGTAGTAGTTTCGATTTGTGCCTTGATTTGAGCTACGCGGCCTTGGATATCTTCCTTCTTGCCGGCGCCGTTAACGATCGTTGTGTTGTCTTTGTCGATGTTAATCTTCTCAGCGCGACCCAGCATGTCGAGGGTAGCGTTTTCAAGCTTAAAGCCTTGCTCTTCAGAGATTACTTTACCACCTGTCAGGATAGCGATATCTTCAAGCATAGCCTTTCTTCTGTCGCCGAAGCCAGGAGCCTTAACAGCCGCTACGCGCAGGGCGCCACGGATCTTGTTTACCACGAGGGTCGCAAGAGCTTCACCTTCTACTTCTTCAGCAATGATCACGAGGGGCTTGCCAGTTTGAGCAGATTGCTCAAGGATAGGGAGAAGTTCTTTCATGCTGCTGATCTTCTTGTCGTAGATCAGGATGAAGGGAGCGTCAAGATCAGCTTCCATCTTCTCAGTGTTGGTTACAAAGTAAGGAGACAGGTAACCGCGGTCGAACTGCATACCTTCTACAGTCTTCACTTCAGTTTCAGTACCCTTAGCTTCTTCTACAGTGATAACACCGTCTTTACCTACCTTATCCATAGCGTCGGCAATCATCTTACCGATTGTTACGTCGTTATTGGCAGAGATGGTAGCTACCTGAGCGATTTCATTAGAACCGCCTACTTTCTTCGATTGTGTTCTGAGGCCTTCAACAACAGCTTCAACAGCCTTGTCGATACCACGCTTAAGATCCATAGGGTTAGCGCCTGCAGCTACGTTCTTGATACCGTGAGCGTAGATAGCTTGTGCCAGTACGGTAGCGGTAGTAGTACCGTCACCGGCAGCGTCAGCAGTTTTAGAAGCAACTTCCTTAACCAGCTGAGCACCCATGTTTTCGATAGGGTCTTTCAGTTCGATTTCTTTTGCTACAGACACACCGTCTTTTGTAACGGTAGGAGCGCCGAATTTCTTATCAAGAATTACGTTGCGGCCCTTAGGTCCGAGAGTAACTTTAACAGCATCTGCCAGTTTATCAACACCCTTCTTGATTCTATCGCGGGCGGAGGTATCAAAGGTTATTTCTTTAGCCATGATTTAAATAGTTTTCGTTTTGTTCGTTAAGATTAGATAATACCGAAGATGTCAGAGTTACGCATGATAAGATACTCTGTGCCATCAATGGTGATCTCTGTGCCGGCGTACTTTCCGTACAGCACGTTGTCGCCCACCTTAACCGTTACGGGCTTATCTTTCAATCCTTCACCGACGGCGATTACTGTGCCTTTTTGTGGTTTTTCCTTGGCAGTATCAGGAATAATGATTCCAGACGCTGTTTTGGTTTCAGCTTCAGCGGCTTGAACAAGCACTCTGTCCTCGTTAGGTTTGAAGTTGATTTTTGACATATACGTATGATTTTTTTAAGGTTAAACAGTTTTAAACCCATTCCGCAGGTATCAGCTTTTGTGCCATAGCGGAAAGAGATGCGAATAACGGACAATTTTTCCTATTCCTGACAGCTTTTCGCGCCTATTTTCCTTGTCATAGCCCGCTTTTAACACCGTTGCTGTGGCAGAATGGCAGATCCTGAATTTCCAAAGTAGTCCTCCTGTCAGTGCCGCTCCCCAGGTAAGAAAGTCCGCTTTATACACCATCGCGCGCCCCGATACTTTCAGATCAACAGTTATTCAGGGCGTCACGCTAAAGATAGTACATCAAATTGCCTCCTCTTTTTTAGGGGGCGTTGGCACAACATCTGCACATTCGTTAACTTATAGAGACGAAAAAATAGCGTGCAGTATGGAAAATCTATCGAAAGACTGGCTGACTCAGGGCATGATCGATTTCGAGTATAAGAAATACATGCTTCTGGCGTATCTTCAAACCGTACGAGCCTCCTTTGGGCGCGTACAGCTTTATCCCTTCCTGGCAGATCTCGTTTTTCACTATCGTAACCTCCAGGCAATCAAAGACAACAAAACACTCATCCGCGAGTCCTTTCCCAAAGAAATCTCGCTGGAAGAATTTCATAAGCTGGAGCTCAGCTACCGTCAGCTCATAGAAGACGATGCCGTAATGAGCGAGCTGGAATCCATCATCGAGTTTGCCCTGCCGCAAATCCGCGAGTCGCTGGACCAAGGCACCGGCATCTACGAATACGTTGAATCCAATTGTATGATCTCACCAGTAGGCGTAACGCCGCTGTATGCCCGCGAAGGCTACCTGTTCGTAACCCAGCCCCCCGAAAAGGAAACCTCTGTATACCGCTACCAGGTAAGCTTTTTTGAAGGCAGCCAGGAGCAGCTGCGCAGCCTGAACGTGCAGTTTATGGAAAGCGTCGAGAAGAACTTCGTAAACACCTACGAAAGCATCAAACTCAGCCTGATCCGCAAATTCAAAGACCTGCCCAACCCGGCAACCTACCTCATACTCTCCAAAGCCCGCTTTCCCTTCACCGAAACCCTCATGCCCGTGGCAAAGCGCATGTTTGTAAAACACATTTCGGCATAGGCTTCAAGCGCTGGCATTGTTGGGAAGTTAGCCGTGTTCGTCCGACCTTGTATCCATAGATGCTACCCAGTCTCTAGGCTGGAGAGGAAGAATTGCCTCTAAGAGCAAGGTTGCCCATACTTACTTGCAGCGCCCCACACGATCCCCATACAAACAAAAAAATCCCGAAGGGATCACCTTCGGGATTTATATTTTTAGTAAGCTAGAACTTACGGATTAGTAGAGTCAGCCGCTGGAGCGGTAGAGTCAGTACCAGGCAGCGTGCTTGAAGGAGCAGGTGCAGGAGCTTCCTGACCTACGCGGTCAATAATGTCGCTGTCAGAACCGCTTGATACGCCAGGCGTAATCAGGTTGGTAGAGAGCGTAAGAACCATGATGGCTACGATAAAGCCCCAGGTAAGTTTTTCGAGCAAGTCGCCGGTTTTTTTAACACCAATGATGTTGCTGGCTGCTGAGCCACCAAACTGGCTGGTTAATCCACCACCCTTGGAATTCTGCGCCAGAATGACCAAAACGAGGAGGATCGAGAAGATGATAATCAGACTAATAACAAGGATGTACATAGATTACTTTTTCAGTTCTTCAATTTGAGCCGCAAAGTAAGCTTTTTTTTGCGGAAACTTCCAAATAAGCTTTTTCAAAACCTCAATAGCCTTGTCTTTTTTTCCTTGTTTTATGAGAATCTCAACAAGTGTTTCGGAAACAATACTATCGGCAAACTCACCGGTCTTTATCGCGGTCAGGTCAGACGAGGGTTGAGTAGGCTTCTCTTTGTTGGCAAAAGAAGGCTGGCTCTTTATAAACTGATCGATCAGGTCGATCTGGTTTTTTAGTTTGTCGTTTTCGGGCGTGAGTTCGGCTTTGCTGTTGGTAATTTCATCCAGCAGCGAATCCCCTTCTTCTTTGCGACGGCGGGGAGGCCGCGCCTTGATACGCGGTGTCTCTACATTGGCATTGGCGGCCGGTGTTGTCTGAGGCGTCGTTGCTGCCGGTTCCTCCGTTACGGGGTTACGGGCGCGTGCCAGCTCAATGATACGTTCTTTACGCGACTTGGTCTGCTCTTTATCTTTCGGATTAGCCTCTGTCTTTACTTTTGGCGCGGCAGGAGGCGTCATTGGAATAATGCGCGAAGGTGGTTTTACGTCGGCAGCCGCTGGTTCAACCGGTTTTGCCGGAACGACCACTTCCGGAATCACAGGCTCAGGAGTAACAATAACAACTTCTGGTTCAATCACTTCGGGCGCTACGGCCTCGGGAGTGACTACCTCCGGCACAAGCACTTCTGGAGCTATGTTTTCGGGCGTGACTACCTCGGATACAATTACTGCCGGAGTTGTGCTTTCGGGAGCGTCGTGGTGATGCGTATGAATTGCCGGAATGACGGTGACCGCGGGAGCGTCCACAGGTGCTTCTACAAACATCATTTCGAAGTTGTGTTTAAGCTGGTGGAGGCGTTCCAGGTCGCTGATTATCTCATTGGCGAGATCGTCCTGACTCGACGGGGGGGCAGGTGTGAAAAATCGCTGAACGGGAGCTTCGGCCGGTTGAAATCCGGTCGTGTCGTCGTCCTCTTCCATCTCTTCGAAGGTCATGATCTCCTTCAGCACCGTCCGGTCCGCCGCATAGATGGCCG
>Ga0065165_1000834_pt1 | contig 40482 bp, 36 predicted proteins | sample AraplaMF_Cvi_mMF_FD_63813 | JGI IMG/M metagenome (GOLD analysis project Ga0065165, IMG submission 63813) | Arabidopsis root microbial communities from the University of North Carolina, USA - plate scrape MF_Cvi_mMF (version 2) (version 3) | ecosystem: Host-associated > Plants > Roots >... | reverse complement strand
AAGTACTGAAGCCTTCTTGCTCCCTCTCCCGCTTGCGGGAGAGGGTGGGGGTGAGGGCCAGCGGCGGTGGAAGTACTGAAGCCTTCTTGCTCCCTCTCCCGCTTGCGGGAGAGGGCGGGGGTGAGGGCCAGCGGCGGTGGAAGTGCAGAGGCCTCCAATCGCCTTCCGGCGTTCGACTCACCGTGCCGCCGCCGTCACCGCCAGCAGCATCCACGTCGAATGCGGGAGCCACTGCTCGACCCATCGCCATTGCTCGGCGTCCGGTCCCGGCCCGAAGGCGATGCCTTCGCCGGTATCGCTACCGACTGCCCCGGTGATCCCGTTGGAGATGCCGCCGGCGAACATGTCGCCCGCGCTCGAGGCCACCGTCGGCGCGTTGCGCGCGCCGAAGCCGTACAGCATCGAGATGCCGTAAGGATTGCGCCCCAGCGTCCAGTCCATCTGATCCTGCGCGAAAGCGGCCCAGTCGGCCGGCAGGGTCGGGGCGACCTTGCGCCCCGCGACCAGCATCGCCGCGTTCAGCGACAGCAGCCGGGCGCTTTCGCCCTGCCACCAGTAGCCGGTCTCGTTCCGATGCGGGATGAAGAAGCCCTCCAGGGTCGGCCCTTCGGCCTTGCCGTCCTTCGCGAGCTGGAAGGTCTGCCGCGCATACCCATACGGGTTGGACACGCGCCGCGTGAGGTCGACCTCGTGCTGCAGCGCAGCCTTGATGGCTGCGGCGACACGGGATCGCCGCGCCTCGTCGGCCTCGATGTCGAGGTAGTAGCCGAGGCTCAACGCCGGCAGTCCCGCCTCGACCGCATGGAAGTAGGGTCGCGTCCCGCCGTCGCTGATGAATCCGCCGTCCTGGGTCTGCCGCCGCATCAGGCTGTCCGCGCGAGTGCGCGCCGCATCGAGGAAACGCGCGTCCTTCGTCGCGTTGAACAGCTCCACCGCCGCCATCAACGCGGTGTAGTCGTCGATGATGTTCTCGACGCCGTTGGCCGTGTACTGCGCGTTGACGCGCTGCAGATGGTCGAAGGCCTTCACCGCGTCGGCCAGGTAGGTCGCGCCGTCGAACTCGCCGCGGCGGCCCGATCGCTTCGCCAGCATCGACGCGCGCGCCAGCGCCGCGATCGCCATGCCGCCGCCGGCGCGGTAGGCCGAGCGGTACAGCGTCGTGGACCGCCCGTCCTCGCCCTCGTAGCCGACGACCATGCGCTCCGCGCCGTCGCTGCCCCACTTGTCGAAGACGGTCGTGTAGAAATAGCCCTCCGCATCGAGGATCCGATGCAGGTAGTCCGCGCCCCAGAAGGCTTCGTCCTGGGCCCGCTTGAGCAATCCCGCGCGCTGGTACTGCGCCGCCGACGCGTCCGCCGTGTACGCCAGCACCCACGCCGTCATCGACGTCTGCTGCGGATTGAAGAAGTTGGCGTAACCGAGGTGCGAGAGGTACTTGCCGGTATCGCCGCCGGCGTCCTTCCACCCGCCGTGCACGTCGACGAAACGATCGGTCTCGAAGATGCGGATGCGCCGGTCGCCGTCGCCGGTGTGGCGGCTGCGATGGAAGTAGTCCAGCAGCTTGTCGGCAGTCGTCGCGAACAGCGCCTGCTCGCGCACCCGCACCGGCGCCGACAGCGCGCGCTTTCCGCCGAGCGTCACCTCCACCCGATACACGCCGGGCGTGCGCAGCGAGGAGAAGTCGGCCTCGAAGTACTGCTTGCCGGCTCCCCAGGCGGAGAACGCCGGCAGGGCCCGGAGCTCGCCGCGTTGCACCGTCCTGCCGCCCGCCATCACGCGGAATCGGCCGGACGCCGACGCGTCGCCCGTCCATTCGACGACGGCCCGCTTGGGCGCCGTCCGGTCCAGCGCCACCTGGTTCACCTGCACCAGCAGGGGATCGGCAGGCAGCCGGACCGAGACCGTGGTGACCTGCTCCGCCGCCTCGGCGCCGTGGAGCAGGGGGGACACGGCCGACAGCACCGTGAAGGCCGCCGCCACCGCCAGCGCGGAACGTCGGGTTGAGGGAAACCTGCAAGCGGGGACGTGGTGCTTCATGGGGTTTCGGCCTTCAGTGGGTGGTCCGTGCTCAGTTCCAGGCCATGTTCTTGGACCACTTCACGCCCGAGGTCGGGCACTTGCCCGAGTTGTTCGGGTACTTGCTGTTGATGATGCTGGTGACCACGCTGACGTTGGACATCGTCGGATCCTGCTTGTAGATGTCCAGCGCCATGCTGGCGCGCCAGCAGTTGCCCGGATCGTCGCCCAGGCTGGAGGACTTCAGCCAGCGGATGTACTGGTCCGTCAGGTAGGTCGCGAAGCAGGTCTCGTTGGACATGCTGCCGCAGTTGCCGGCCGACTTCACCGACGAGAAGGCCGAGATGCTGCCGATCGAGCCGGTGTTCACCTGCACCTGGAAGGCCAGGCCGACCAGGTTGTACTGGCTGAAGCTGGTGAAGCCGAGCTTCTTCAGCGCATCCAGCACTGGCAGCAGCTTGTCGGCGTCGATGTGCGCGTAATGGCTCATCACGTACTGGGCCTGGCGGTTGTCGAAGTCCGACTGCAGCGCCTGGCAGATCTTGGTCAGCGCGGCCCGCTTCTTCGAGTTGGAGCGGCTCAGGTTGGGATAGGGGTCCAGCGCGGCGTTGTCCGCCCGCATGTCGGCCGCGGCGATGCCGGTGACCTGCACGCCCCAGTTCTTCATGTCGGTGTTGGTCGCGCCGGTCTTGCCCAGCACGTAGGGCGCATAGGCGTTCTTGAAGTAGTCCGGGAAGTCGCCCACCGTCGTCACGCCGACCGGACCGAAGGTGTTGCCGCGGTAGTCGGAGATGCCCTCGGAGGCCTCGTAGTCCACCTCGCAGTAGCGCCAGGGTTCCGGGTCCTGGTAGTTGGTGGTGCCGTTCTCCGGATAGGCATCCATGCTCAGCACGGCCTGCCACTGGTTGACCGTCAGCTTGCGGCCCTTGTCGAACACGTTGCCGTAGACGCGCGAGTCGCCGACCGGAATGACCCCGGCCGCGGCCGCCGCCTTGGTGGCCGTCACCAGCGGCTGGCCGGTGGCCGTGAAGGTGTTGGTGTAGACCCAGCCGTCCTGGACGTAGACGCTGGGCTGGCCGTTGGCCGCGGCCGCCTTGGGCTTGCCGGCCGCGATCGCGCCGGTGGAAACGGCCGCGCCGCAGACCAGGGCCAGGACGGTGAGCGCCGCTTGCACGCCGATGCGGCGGACGCTGGGGGAACGAGATTGCATGGTGGTTGCCTCCGGGAAGAACCGGTGTGGGGAAGCGTGGCCGGGGGCCACGGGTCGAGGATCCCGAGCAGGGCGCCGCCCGCCGCTCTCGCCGAGCCGGTACGGCGCTCGGGGGCTCGGGTCGCTGCGGCCCATGGGCGGCGAATGTAGGGGAGGCATTTCGTTAATGCAATAAATAAATCCACTGGATGTGTAAATTGGCTTTTCTGGCCGCGTCGTGAGTGCGTCGTGAAGCTGGGCCAGAATGGGGGGAACCCCCAACGTCATCGCGAAGCATGAGAACCACCGGCCGAGGTGCCACCCAACAGTCCAGCGCGCCCTACAACCGCCGCGTGGTGCTGGACTTCATCCGTCAGCACGGCGCGGCCTCGCGCAAGGACATCGCCGACATGGTGTCGCTGAGCCCGCAGACGGTGGCCAACATCACCAACGACCTCGAAGCGATCGGCCTGATCGTGTCGCGGCGGCAGAAGGTGGACAAGTCACGCGGCCAGCCGCCGATCGCCTTCGAGCTCAACCCGCAGGCCGGCAACGCGATCGGGATCAGCCTGGAGCCGGGCCGCGCCTCGGCCGCGCTGGTGAACCTGGTCGGCGAGATCCGCAGCCGCTGGGAGGTCGACATGGACACCAGCGACCGCCGCCAGATGCTGGCCGCGATGCTGCAGCTGGTCGCGCAGCTGCGGCGCGAGTCGAGCGAGCCGCTGTGGGGCATCGGCGTCGCGCTGCCGGGGCCGCTGGGGCACACCGACATCAGCTTCGTCGGACCGACCGCGCTCGAGGGCTGGAACGACCTGTCGGTGCTGGACGAACTCGGCGAGGTGACCGGGCTGTCCGTCTTCTACCGGATCGACAGCGTGGCCGGCGCGCTGGGCGAGACGCTGTTTGGCGTGGCCCGCAACCTGGACAACTTCTTCTACCTGCACCTGGGCCTGGGGCTGGGCGGCGCGCTGGTGATCGGCCGCGCGGCCTATCCCGGCTCGAACGGCAACGCCACCGAGATCGGCCACGTGCCCATCGTGCCCGGCGGCACGCCGTGCTACTGCGGCAACCGCGGCTGCCTGGAGCGCTATGTCTCGATGCACTCGCTGGCCGAGGCGCTGGGCGTGTCCGACCACGACGTCTGGACGCTGGACCTGGCGCAGCGCCTGAAGGACAAGAAGGACAAGGCGCTGCACCAGTGGTGCCGCCAGGCCGCGGACCGGCTGCGCGACGCGGTCTGCATGATCGAGAACATGCTGGATCCGCACTCGATCGTCATCGGCGGCTCGGCGCCCAAGGTGCTGGTCGAGCACCTCGTCGCGCTGGCGCAGCCCTGGCACCGCTCGGTGCGCGGCGGCGTCGCGGCGCCGGACACGCGGCTGCTGCTGTCGGACCGGCAGGACGACAGCTCCATCCTGGGCGCGGCCGTGCTGCCGATCTACGAGATGCTGTCGCCGCGCCTGGAGACGCTGCAGCAGGATCGTCGCGGCGAGGCCGATGTGGCCGAGCTGCTCGGGCATCGCGCGCCGACGCTCAAGCGCGGATGAGGCGCGGCTGAGGCGCGGTGGAGGTTGGGATGACGCGGGGACGAACGTGGGGATGAACGCCGAGACGAACGCGGGAAGCGAGGCGCCGGGACCAGGGTAAAGCCGCTTGGGGGAATCCCTTGATTACTTAAATCCAATGGATTTATTTATTGACGCTGTGTTTTGAGCGCTCCTATAGTCGGCGCCCATGGACACGGCACGACCTCTTTCGCACCCCCCGCTCAGCATCGTCGGCGACGTCGGCGTCGACCTGGTGCTGGGCAGCCTGACGGGCTGGCCGCAGATCGGCACCGAGCTGCTGATGCCCCGCAGCGAGCTGCGCCCGGGCGGTTCCGGCGCCAACGCGGCGCTGGCCGCGCGCCACATCGGACAGCCGGCGCACCTGATCTCCGCCGTCGGCAACGACCACTTCGGCCAATGGCTGGCCGAGCAGTTCGCCGGGCTGACGACCAGCCTCGAGATCTGCGACATCGAGACCACGATCTCGGTCGGCCTGATGCACACCTGCGGCGAGCGCAATTTCTTCACCACGCAGGGCCACCTGCAGCGGCTGTCGGCGAAGCATGTGCTTGGCCACCTGCAGCCGATGGACGTGCCGGTCGGCGCACCGCCGGTCGCGCTGTTCACCGCGCCCTTCCTGCTCACCGAACTGCGTGCCCGTTACGCGGGCCTGCTGGCCGAGGCCTCGCGCCGCGGCTACCGCGTCGCGCTGGACACCGGCTGGCCGCCGGAGGGCTGGGACCGGGAGGAGGTGATGAGCTGGCTGCCGCACTGCGACCACCTGCTGATCAACGAACTCGAGGCGCGAAGCATCGCCGGCACCGACGACCTGGATGAGGCGCTGAGGCTGATCGGCCGCGCGCTCAAGCCGGGCGCGAGCCTGATCGTCAAGGTGGGTCCGCGCGGCGCGCTGGGCATCGAGGGCGGCCGGCGTGTCGAGCGCCTGACCGAGCCGGCCGAGATCTTCGACACCATCGGCGCCGGCGACGCCTTCAACGCCGGCTACCTGGCGGCGCGCCTGCGCGGCGGCGACATGACCGAGAGCCTCGCCGCCGGCTGCCGCACCGCCGGCGCCATCCTGTCGCGCTTCCCGCGCAAGACCATCCGCGCAGGCGAGTTCGCCGCCTGCCTGCCCACCCACGTTCTCGCCTGAGGGCCCGCCATGAAGCATCGCGCGCTGATCGTCGGCTACATCCTGGTGATCTGGTTCGTCATCTCCTTCGTGACCAACCTGATCGGGCCGCTGATGCCCATCATCATCCAGGACTTCCACCTGAGCCTGGGGCTCGCGGGCTTCCTGCCGTTCTCGTTCTTCCTCGCCTACGGCCTGGTGTCGATCCCCGGCGGGATGCTGGTGGAGCGCCGCGGTTCGCGCTTCACCATCCTGACGGCCTTCGTGCTCAACGGCGCCGGCTCGCTGGCGATCGCGCTGTGGCCCAGCTACGCCACCGCGGTCGGCGGGCTGTTCGTGATCGGCCTGGGCATGGCGCTGCTGCAGGTCGTCATCAACCCGCTGATGCGCACCGCGGGCGGCGAGTCCCACTTCGCCTTTTTCTCGGTGATGGGGCAACTGGTCTTCGGCCTCGCGTCTTTCCTCAGCCCGATGGCCTTCCAGCTGCTGATGGAACGGCCGGACGCGGGCAAGGGCCTGGCGTGGGTGCCGTTCTACTGGGTGTTCGTCGCCGGCTTCATCGCGCTGATCGTCGCCAACCAGACGCTGCCGCTGCCCGAGGTCGAGCTCAAGGATGACGAGCGCGCCGGTGGCTGGTCCGCCTACCGCGAGCTGCTCGCGCGGCGCGACGTCCGCCTGTTCTTCCTGGGCATCATGGCCTACGTCGGCACCGAGCAGACGCTGGCCAACTGGATGTCGCAGTTCCTCGCGACCTATCACGGCATCTCCGCCACCGGCGACGGCGCCGACGCGGTGGCCGGCTTCTGGGGCCTGATGTCGCTGGGCTGCCTGCTCGGGCTGGGGCTGCTGAAGCTGCTCGACTCCCGCGTCGTGCTGGCCGGCTTCACCGTGCTCGCGCTCGGCTGCGTGGCGCTCGCGCTGTTCGGCTCCGCGCAGGTCGCCCAGCTCGCCTTCCCGGCCTCAGGCTTCTTCCTGTCGGTGATGTTCTCAGTGGTGTTCTCGCTCGGCCTGAACTCGGTGCCCCAGCACCACGGGGCGTTCTCCGGCGTGCTGTGCACCGGCATCCTCGGCGGCGCGGTCGTGCCGCTGCTGGTCGGCCTGCTCGGCGACGCCATCGGCCTGCGCGCCGCGATGGCCACCGTGTTCCTGACCCTGCTCTACATCCTGAGCGTGAGCGCCTGGGCCCGGCCGCTCGTCACCAACGAAGTCGTCCCGCTGTCTCGTCTGCTGTCCCGGTTCAAGCCCAGTCCCGAGGCCTGAACCCGCAGTCCCTCCCTCCGCCTCCCCCTTCCAGCCCCTGTCACGGCCCCGTCGCCGGGACGGCGGCTGCCTGACAGACCCTTGGAGATCCCAGTGATGAGACCCGATCGAGCCGTCCTCCATGCCGCCGTCCGCGCGGCCTTCCCCTGCGCCGCCACGGCCACCGCCGTCGCCGTGAGCCTGCTGGCCGCCAGCGGCCTCGCGCAGGCGCAGTCCACGCCGGCGCAACAGCAACCGCAGCCGGCGCCGCAGGTCATGGCCCAGGCTGACGCGAAGGCCGACACGAAAGTCGACGCCAAGGCCGATGCCAAGGACCGCGAGATCAAGGACAAGGAGAAGAACGAGCTGCCGGTGATCACGGTGAACGCGACGCGCGTCAGCACCGGCCTGCTGCAGACGCCGGTGGCGGTGACGGCGTTGTCGCAGGAGGCGCTGACCCGCGAGGGCATCCACGACGTGCGCGGACTCTCCGGCAAGGTGCCCAACTTGCAGATCTCGCAGGGCGCGGACTCCGGCGTGCAGATCAACATCCGCGGCGTGGGCTCGACCAACTTCACCGAGGTCGGCGACCCCGCGGTCGGCCTGCACGTCGGCGGTCTCTACTCGCCGCGTCCGCAGGGGGCGCTGGCACTGATGTTCGACCTCGAGCAGGTCGAGGTGCTGCGCGGTCCGCAAGGCACGCTGTTCGGCCGGAACTCCACAGGCGGCAGCATCAACATCATCCCGGCCAAGCCGGAGTTCGGCTCGACCTACGGTTCGGCGGAGCTGGACCTGGGCAACTACCGCAAGCGCCAGCTCAACCTGGTGCAGAACATCGCGGTCAGCGACACGGTCGCGCTGCGGGCCACGGTCAGCGCGATCAAGCGCGACGGCTGGATCCACCAGCAGCAGGACTTCACCGACGTCGACATGCCCGAGCACGGCTTCGTCGCCGACGGCGTCCCCGACGTGGACCAGCGCCGCAACGCGAAGGTGCCGCGCAGCAAGTACTAATACAACCGCGACGAATGGGCGGCGCGCATCGCCGGCCGGGTGAAGCTCACACCCAGCCTGGAATGGCTGGTGGCCTACGAGAAGTTCCAGAACAACGGCGCCGGCGAGATCGCGATGAAGGACTGCGACATGGCCGCCGGCACCGACTTCGCCTGCCCGGGCGGCAAGTGGGACGTGAAGGTCAACGTGCCGGGCAAGACGGACATGTCGATCGACACCGTGCGCTCCAACCTGAACTGGAAGCTGAACGACCAGTCGAGCATCGAATACGGCTTCGCCTACGCGACGCAGAAGCGCTCGCAGCAGTCGGACGACGACGGCGGCTACTACCCGCTGTCGCGCCAGGTGACGGTGACGCAGCCGATCGGACCGGACGGCGACTGGGGCACCTGGCCGATCCGTGACGAGACCTCGCTGACGCTGGGATCGACCTACAAGTCGCAGGTGCACGAGCTGCAGTTCAAGCATCACACCGACGCGCTGCAGCTGGTCACGGGCCTGTTCTGGATGCATGAGAAGAACGCGATCGACTATGCGCAGGAGCAGCTGGTCACCGCGCCCTTCGGCTTCCCGACCAGCCAGTTCTATCACCAGCCGGACCGGCAGATCGATGCCAAGGCGATCTTCGCGCAGGGCGACTGGACCTTCCTGCCGACCTGGACCGCGACGATCGGCGGACGCCTGAGCTTCGACAAGAAGACCGACAAGGGCGGCCGCGTCTACGGCGGCTGGGATGGCTCGACGCCGGCGTACTACAACGGCCTCTTCGATCCGGGCACGCCCGGCACGCCGGGCTTCCGCGCGCACAACGGGCGCGACCTGACGGAGCTGATGGGGCCCTTCGCCGGTCCCGGCGCCTACGGCCTGTGGGGCGAGCCGGCGGGCAACGACCACGGCGAGAGCTGGAAGAAGTTCACCTACCGCCTGGGCCTGCGCAAGCAGCTGACGCCGCTGGACATGGTCTACACCTCGCTGTCGACGGGCTACAAGGCCGGCGGCTTCGGCGACAAGGACGACAAGTGCGGCGGCAAGGCGTGCGTCGACGGACCGGCGGGCCCGCAGTACACCTTCTTCCCGTACAAGCCGGAGACGGTCACCAACTTCGAGCTGGGCTACAAGGGCCTGATGCTGGACAAGCGGCTGAGCCTGTCGGCGACCTTCTTCTACAGCCGCTACAAGGACATGCAGGTCACGGGCGACTTCTTCGCCGCCAAGGTCAAGCACGACGGTGCCTGCCCCGACGACAACCCGACCTGCGACATCGTCACCAAGTGGCAGACGGTGAACGTCGGTGTCGTCGACATCCCCGGCCTGGAGCTGGAGGTCGACTACAAGCCGTGGGCGGGTGCGCGCCTGGGCGCCTTCTTCAGCTACATCAACAGCAGGATGAAGGACTACCCGTCGTTCAACGACAGCTGGAACTGCGGCGTGCGCGCCGAGATGGGCGCGCCGCTGTGCCCCGAGCCCTACACGGGTCCGATCCGCGAGAACGCGGGTCGCCAGATCTACGACATCACCGGCAACCACCTGCCGCTGTCGCCGAAGTACAGCTTCGGGGTGAACTTCTCGCAGAGCTTCCGCTTCGGCGAGGGCTGGGAGCTGACACCCTGGGTCAACCTGAAGTGGCAGGACAAGATGTACTTCACGCTGCGCAACCTGGACAACGCGCACATCTCGGACGGGCAGAAGGCCTTCGCCAAGGTGGATGCGAGCCTGCGGCTGCAGGCGCCCAAGGACTGGCACGCCGAGATCTACGTGCTGAACGCGACCAACAAGATGACGAAGAACTCGGCGCAGGACGGAGGCGGATTCGTGCGCGCGTACTGGAACGATCCGCGGACTTTCGGGATCCGGGTGGGGATCGATTACTGAGCGGCGACGGCTGGGGACTTCAGCTTTCCGGACACCGCTTCGCATCGGATGACGGCCGGCGAGCGACTACCTCGTTAGGGTGAGGAATGAAAGTCCCATCTCCGTCTGCCGGATCGGCGGGCATACCTGGGTCCGAGGCCTGGTCCTCGGCGGTCGACAGGTCCTCGACGGCCGGCATGAGGCGCTCCCCGGCGACGCCGCAGGATGCGTCCGTCGCCGAGTTTCGCGAGCGGCGGCCACCGTCGTCGCCTGGCACGCGCTCGGCGGTCGCCCCGCGCGGCGCGCAGTTGCCGACCTTCGAATCGAAGACAGCCGGTCTGCCCGAGAACCGTCTGAAGGCCAACGCGGACCTGCGCGACAAGCTCGACGCCGGCATGTTCCCGTATCAGCGGATCGCCAAGGGCAACTACCAGCCTAGCGACGCGCTGTCGACCGCCGTCGCGGACAAGGTGTGGAGCGCCGGCGACCGCGCGACGCAGCCGGGCCAGAAGGGGCTGCTGCCGTCGAGTCAGGTCGAGCGTCCGGCCGGCACGCTGGTGGACAACCGCAGCGGGCTGGTCGTGTCCGTGCTGGTGAACCACAAGGACAAGGACATCGCCGCGGTCTTCGGCGGCACGACCTCGGGACGTGTGGCCGGCTCGCCCTTGCGACTGGCCCTGGGCAATGCGGAGATGGCGGTGCCGCAATGGACCGCCAATGCGCGCACGGCACTCGGACTGCCGACGAAGAGCCACGACCAGGCGGAGCGCGTCGTCGGCGCGTTGAAGGAGCTCAAGCAGACGCCGCAGTTCAGCCAGCTGGCGGATTACTCGGTGTCGACGATGGGGCATTCAAAAGGCGGCGGAGAGGCGGCGTCCGCGGCGATCGCCAATTACTCGATGGCGGAGCCGGTGAAGGTGACCGGGTTGTCGTCGGCGCCGCTCAACGACGCGCAACTGCGGCAGTACACGAAGCTCGGCATCGACGTGGCGGACGCCGAGCAGCATGTGGACGTGTACTCGGTGAAGCTGGACGTGGTGCCCAACCTCGGACATCTGCTGCGCGGCGTGGGGGCCACGGTGGTCGGGACCGAGCACTTCTTCTCCGGCGGGCTCGCGGATCCGCTGACCCGGCATGTGATGAGTGACCAGCTCATCCGCGCGCAACTGACGCGGCAGGATGAAGCGATCCAGCGCGGCGTTGGGGCGGGCGCGTAGGCGACTCGTCCCGGCTCGCCGCTGCTCGTCCCGGTGGGGCGCGTAGAGTTTTTCTACACTGCGTCCCGGTGCATCACACACGAGGCAAGGGATGACCCCCACCGCTCGGAAGTTCTCGAAGGTCGCGCTGGTCGCGGCGGTCCTGGCGCTCGCCGCCTACTGGTACTGGTCGCCATGGCTGGCGATCCATCAGATGCGCAACGCGGCGAAGGCCGGCGATGCCGCGGCGTTCAACGAACGCGTCGACTATCCGCTGCTGCGCGAGAGCTTGAAGGGGCAGTTGTCCTCGGCCATCGGCGCCCGTTCGGCCGAGAAGTCGGAACAGTCCGAATCCGGCAGCGGCAGCGGCAGCGACATCGCCCGGGCCGGGAAGGCGCTGGGCTCGCTCTTCGCGACCGCCATGGTCGATCGCATGGTGGACGTGTTCGTCCGGCCGGAGACGGTGATGCGCGTGATGCAGGAGGGCAAGCTGCTGCCTCGGCGTGAGTCGCGTTCGCGGGTGCCCGGCGACGCGTCGCCCGATGAAGGAGGAGATGCCGAGGACGGCAACGCCTCCTCGAAGCGCGAACCCATCTGGACGACGGAGCGTCCGGGCCTCGACACCTTCATCCTCTATGCCCGCCGGGCAGGGCAGGCGGAGGACCGCAGGACCGGGCTGGTCTTCCAGCGGCGCGGGTTCGCGTCTTGGGTGTTGACCGAGATCCGGTTGCCGGCGCTGTGATGCACATGAAGACACTCCTCATCGCGTTGGTGGCCGGCATGTCCATGCTGGGAGCACCAAGTCTTACCCTTGCCGGCGAGCCGGGGGCCGCGTACCGCGCGTTGCCGAACTTCGAGCTCGCCGTGGGAGAGTCGTTTCCGCTCGACGGACTCGTCGACGCCAATGGGCGGGCGATTGCCCGCGAGCGTCTGCTCGGCAAGCCCGTCCTGATCAACTTCTATACGAGGCACTGCGCGCCTTGCATCAAGGAGGTGCCGAAGCTCAACGAAGTCATGAAGCGGCGCGGCGAGCTCAACGTCCTTGCCATCACCCCTGACCCGGCCGCCGAAGCGGCCAGGTATGTGAAGCAGCACGGGCTGAAGTGGCCGGTGGCTGCGGATGCCGAGGTGCTGCTGTTCAAGCGGCTCAACGTCCAGGCATTCCCGGCATTCGCGCTGCTCGACGACAAGGGGCGGTTGATCGCGGCGGTGCAGGCCAATCAGCTCGGCGGCGAGGATGGACACGCCACGGTGGCCGGGATCGAGCGATGGCTCGACGTGCAATTGGCGCCGGTCAGGAAATGACGCCTCGCGGAGGGTCAGGCCACCTCGACGACCACCTTTCCGCGGATCGACTGTCCGAGGTGGCTGCCGCTCTCCGGCGCGCGATGCGCCGCGGCCATCTCCGCCAGCGCGAAGGTCGCGCCGATGACCGGGCGGATGCGCTCGCGCTCGAGCAGTTCCTTCAGCGCCTGCAGCTTGCCGCGGTTCTGCCGCGTGAAGACGAAGTGGTACTCCGCATTCACGCCCCAGGCGTTCAGCAGGTTCTGCGGCGTGGCGATGTCCACGATCGAGACGACCCGGCCCGCGTCCGACAGGACGAGCGGTGACCGCTCCAGCGTCGGGCCGCCGATCGTGTCCAGCACGACGCAGCGGTCAGTCTTCCTGCCGCCAATAGCAGACTCACCCTTGTCCACTGCGGTCGAAGCTGGCATGCGTGTGACGTCGCTCCCAGGGTAAGGCATCGGATTTGAATCGCTTGACCAGCGCGTGTAGGGAACGAGCCTCGGGCATCGGACGGGGACAGTGATGCGTCGGCGGCCCTCGGCGGTCTGATGTGACTCGACGCAGTTGAATCGCGCATGCCGAGTCGAGTGCCGACTATCCAACGTGGCTTGGCAGAGTGCCCGCATCAGGCTGATTGCGGACCTCGTACCACCGAATCGCTGCACCTTTGGTACGGGGGGCGCCCCTCGCAGGAGGGAAGGGTCGTTCGAAGCAGCCGCGGTTATTCTTCGCCGCGCCTTCTTCAACCCCTCGCCTCGCGGCAGCTGCCGAATGTCCTCCAACATCCTGACCTTCACCTGCATCGGCACCGATGCGTCCGCGCTGACGGCGCTGCATCGCCACCTGGAGGCGGCGGTCGGCCAGTATTCGGACCAATGGCCCGAGCCGCTGCGGGCCTGCTTCGACGATTGGGAGAAGCCCTTTGTCACCAGCACCTCGCTGCGTGGCGAAACGCTGCGCTTTGTGCTCGACAGCTCGTCGGGCGATGAGCTGGAGAAATCTCATCTGCAGGCGCTGCACGCGGCGGGCGCGACGCACATCCGCGTCCGCACCTGGTACGGCCAGGTCGCCGAGACCCGGACGACGTATTTCTCGGCCGGCAAGAAGGTGGCTGCCAAGGTCTTCCCGGCGCCCACGATGACTCCCGAGGAGCACCTGCTGGAGCTGTTGCTGGACGGCAAGGAAGCCGCGTTTGCCAAGGCGATCAAGGGCGGCGCTTCGCCGGACGCGGTCGTCGACGGCAAGCCGCTGCTGGTGCATGCGGTCCAGGCGCGGCTGAGCAAGGCCGTGGAGGCGTTGGTAGACGCGGACGTGGACCCGGTGCCCTGCCTGGAATGGATTGACGAGGTGGCGGAGCAGGTCAGGGACTACGGCGGGGAGAAGGCGAAGGCCCTGCTGCGCAGGCTGGTCGAGGCGCCGCAGCTTGATCCGGCGGCGCTCTGGCGCTCGTCGAATCTGCTGTGCGCGCTGTGCGGTCACCCCGAGCTGCTCGAGCGACTGGCGTCGCGCGAGGGCGTAGACGTCAACGCGCAGGTCCGCTCGCCGACCAACCCGGCGGAGGACTGGGGCAGCCTGCTCTTCAACAGCCTGAACTTCTTCGAGGACAGACCCGCGGTGCTCGCAGTGCTGGAGAAGGTCGGCGCCCGCTCCGTCCCGCCGCCGACAATGAGCGATGCGCGTCGCCTGGAGCGGCTGTATTGGAGCGAGCGTGACGCCGGCACCATCGCCGAGCTGGCCGCCGCCGGCGTCAATCTGGACGTGCCACTGTGGGAGGACCGCCCCATCTCCCTGCTGCGCCACCTGCTGCGGTCCTCGACGCGCGGCGTCCGGGAACTGACCCTGGCCAACCAGCTGCTGGCGGCTGGCGCGTCCGCCGATTTCTGGATGGCGCCCAACGCCTTCCTCGACGAGGTGCTTGGCATCTTCGACGCGCAGGACCGGCTCCGTTTCGCCGGCATCGACCTGGGGAACGACCGCCCGTTCGAGCCTGAACGGGACGGCGCGCTGATTGTCGAGTTCATGGCCGGGCTGCTCGCACGGGGCATGGACGCCAACATGACGGTGGCGCTGCGTCTCGCTAAGCTCAAGCCCAACGGCAGGGACTGTGACTCCCGCTATCCGCGCCAGCACTGGCAGGGCCCACTGCTGGGCGCCGTCGCGCTGTTCCTGTGCGGCCGCGACAGCGAGCTGCGGTCCGTCTGCCTGCCGCTGATCGAGGCGCTGCTGCGCCACGGCGCCTCGCCGGACGCCGAGGGCACGCTGGGCAGCACCGAACGGGGCGAGACCTTCTGGGACGTCCAGCTGCACGGCAACATGAGCGTCGAGAGCTGGGTGAGCCATGCCCCGTCCGGCACCGTGCGCGAACGCCTGCGCCAACGGCAAGCCGCAGCGCCAGATGAGATCGACGCGGCATTGCTGGCGCTGATGGACCGGACCGGAGCCTGAGTCGTGCTCGAACGGCGACTATCGTCCTAGGTGATCGACGCCCGCTTCAGGCTAGAAGCGGACGTCGCCAGGCGCGGGAACTTCACCAGCTCAAGCCAGATTGCGCATGCTCCAATGCTCGACAGGCTTGCAAGGACTCGCGAATCACGCGATTGTTTTCAGAGATGCAGACAGTTGAACTAGTCCGGTGGCTTCCCGGCATGCAGAAGGTTTCCTGCACGCGAACGCTTCAACACTATGGTGGCTTGCCCTTGTCGGTCGCCAAGGCCGTAACCGACGCGCTGCTTGAGCGCAAATATCCAACTGTCGACGTGGAGTCGGCGGCAGCTGCGCGACAACTCATTCACTCTCTTGCATCACTGCGTGTCGTAGCAAGGTTCGCCGAGGGACCAGACTACTCTCCACAAGACCGTTTCAACCTGGGGTTTGAGCAAGTCGTGCAGTTCCTTCCCGCTGCCACCGCCATCAACTGCCGTGCGCTGGCTACACATGGTGAGTGGGAGCTTGCGCTGTCTGCTTGCCTGGCCGGCATACCGGCTAGCGTGGAACTGCCGCCAGCCGTTGAAGGTTTACTTGGTGAGCTGGCCGCGGAATTTGGCATGCTTCCGCCGAAGCCCTAGTCGGCGAGCGATGTCCGCTATCGCTGCGAAGCCGACCTCCGCCACGTCGCCATCACCCCTACCGCACCAACGCCTTCGCAATCTGCCCCAAGGTCCTCAGCGCTCCTTCGACCTGCGCGTTGTCGGGATGCCCGAAGTTCAGCCTCAAGTGATGCGTGAATCGCCGATCCGCCGAGAACAGATGCCCCGGCGCGATGCTGATGTCATGGGACAGTGCGACCCGATGCAGCTCCAGCGCGTCGACCTCCGCCGGCAGCTCGACCCAGACGCAATACCCGCCCTCCGGCTGCGTGACGCGCGTGCCTGTCGGAAAGCTCTTGGCGATGGTCCTCAGCACGGCCTGACGGTTCGTGACGAGCGCTTGCCGAAGCTGCCGCAGGTGCCGGTCGTAGCCCCCGCGCCGGAGGTACTCGCTCAAGCCCTCCTGCATTGGCACCGGGGTCGCCAATGAACTCATGAGCTTGCGGCGGCTCACGTCCTTGGCGAAGCGGCCCGCCGCCGCCCAGCCCACGCGGAAGCCCGGCGCCAGCGACTTCGAGAACGAGCTGCAATGCAGCACCAGGCCGCTCTTGTCCCAGCCTTTCGCCGGCCGTGGGCGCGAACCGAAGTACAGCTCCCCGTAGACGTCATCCTCGATGAGCGGGATCTCGCGCTCGGCGAGCAGCGCCACCAGCGCCGCCTTGGCCGCATCGGGCATCAGGCTGCCCAGCGGGTTCTGGAAGTTCGGCATCAGCCAGCATGCCTTCACCGGATGGCGGTCGACGATCGCCGCCAGCGCCGACACGTCGACTCCCGTGCGCGCGTGGGTGGCCACCTCTACCGCCTTGAGCCCGCGTCGCTCCAGCGCCTGCAGCGCGCCGTAGAAGGTCGGCGACTCGATGGCGACGAGGTCCCCCGGCTTCGTCACCGCCTCCAGGCACAGGTTCAAGGCCTCCATCGCGCCGTTGGTCACCACGATCTCGTCCGCGTCGACCTTGCACCCCGCCCCCAGGTAGCGCAGGCCGATCTGGCGTCGCAGCTCGGCGCTGCCCGGCGACAGGTCCTCGACCGTGCGCCACGGATCCAGCCCGCGCGCGGCCTTGCCCAGCGCCAGGGCGAGCTTGTCCAGCGGGAACAGGGTCGGACTCGGAAACGCCGAGCCCAACGGCACGACCGCCCGGTTGCGCGACAGCCCGAGCACCTGGAACACGAGCTCCGACACCTCGACGCTGCGCTCCTCGGCCCTCGGATCCGACGCGTGCGGTTCCGGGTGCGGGATCGCCGCCTGGCTCACGAAGTAACCGGACCGTGGCCGCGCCTCGATCAGCCCGCGCGCCTCCAGCAGGTAGTAGGCCTCGAAGACCGTCGACGGGCTGACCCCGCGGTCCTTGCTCGAATCCCGGACCGACGGGAGACGGTCTCCGGGGCGCAGTTGCCCCGCGGCGATGGACGCCGTCAGGTCGTCGGCAAGGACTTCGTAGCGCTTCATGCGGCGGGATGCTGATACGGCCATCTGCTGGAACAACCACACTGTATTGGCAACAGCGCCGCTCCCATGAATTCCCGCACCGTGATCCATCTGATCCGGTCTTTTTCATGGAATCTGAATCTGTACTTCTCCCGGTGTCCGGCGCACAGTCACCTCCGAAAGAGAGGGCGTCGATGTCCAGCCGTGGCCTGGCGACGCCGACAAATCATGGAATGGGTCCCTGCAGTCTTCATCGCGTTCAAGGTCATCGTGCTGGGCATCGGCATGTTCCTCGCCGTCAAGTGGCACTACGACCAGGGGAAGAAGCACGGGGCGGAGAAGCAGCGCGCCGTGCTCCTCGCCTGCGCCAAGCTGGTCGGCATCTTCGTGCTGCTGGTCGTGATCCTGCTGGTCGTGACCTTCACCGTCGGCAAGGCGCTCGGTCTGGACTTGACGCTCTCCTGAGGGCAGGGGCGCCACCGCCCTTCGCCGCCTCCCGTCCTACGCGCCCGCGCGACCTCGGCTGACGCCACGGTTCATCCCGCGGACCTAGTCTCGGTCCATGGGATTCCATCGACTTCTCGGGCGTCTCGCGATGGCGCCGTTCTCCAAGGCCTTGCCCGCGATGGGCGACACCGAACGGGCCGCGCTCGAGGCGGGCACCGTCGGCTTCGAGGGCCAGCTCTTCTCGGGCCAGTCTGACTTCGACGCGCTCATCGCGCAGGGACCGAACCGCCTCACCGATGAGGAGCGCCGGTTCCTCGACCACGAGGTGACCGAGCTCATCGGCATGCTGGACGACCACGCCATCGACGAGGCCGGCGACCTGCCGCCCGAGGTGTGGGCCTACCTGCGCGAGCATCGCTTCTTCGGCATGATCATCCCGAAGGACCATGGCGGCCTGGGCTTCGGCCACTACGCGCACGCCGAGGTGGTGACCCGCATCGCCACCGTCAACACCGCCTGCGCGGTGACGGTGATGGTGCCCAACTCGCTCGGCCCGGCCGAACTGCTGCTGCGCTACGGCACGCCGGCCCAGCAGCAGCACTACCTGCCCCGTCTGGCCGACGGCCGCGAGCTGCCGTGCTTCGGCCTGACCTCGCCCTATGCGGGTTCCGACGCGGCCTCCATTCCGGACCGCGGCGTGCTCACCGAACGCGAGATCGACGGCAAGCTCGTGCGCGGCTTCGTCGTGCAGTTCGACAAGCGCTACATCACGCTCGCGCCCGTCGCGAGCGTCGTCGGCCTGGCCTTCCAGGCCGTGGATCCCTCGCGGCCCGACGGCCAGCAGGAGCTCGGCATCACCTGCGCGCTGCTGCCGGTGCCCACGCCCGGCATGGAGATCGGCCACCGCCACCGGCCGATGGACTCGGCCTTCATGAACGGGCCGATCCGGGGCGAGGACGTCTTCGTGCCGATGGACTGGGTCATCGGCGGCGAGGAACGCGTCGGCCAGGGCTGGCGCATGCTGATGGAATGCCTGGCCGCCGGCCGCGCCATCTCGCTGCCGGCGCTGGGCGCGGCGATGCAGCAGACCGCCCTGTTCGTGGTCAACGGCTACGGGCAGGTGCGCGAGCAGTTCGGCCTGCCCATCGGCAGGTTCCACGCCATCGCCGGCATCACCGCGCAGATGGCCGCCCGGCTCTACGCCACCGACGCCGCGCGCCGCTACACCGCCGCGGCGCTCGACGCCGGCGAGCGTCCCAGCGTCGCCAGCGCCATCCTCAAGGTGCAGCTCACCGAGGCGGGCCGCCGCGCGGTCAACGACGGCATGGACGTGCTCGGCGGCAAGGGCATCATCGCCGGCCCGCGCAACCTGCTCGGCGTGGCCTATCGCCATGCGCCGATCGCGATCACCGTGGAAGGCGCCAACCTGCTGTCGCGGGCGCTGATCATCTTCGGCCAGGGCGCGACGCGCTGCCATCCGTTCGTGCTCGAGGAGATGGCGGCCGTCCAGGCGCAGGACCACGAGCGGCTGGGCCGCGCGCTGTCCGGCCATGTCGGCCATGTGATGCGCAACCTCTGGCGCAGCCTGGTCGGCTCGCCGCTGCGCGGTAAGCCGCCGCAGGATCTGCGCGCCGAAGCGAAGCTCATCGCCGCGCTGTCGACCCGCTACGCGCTCACCGCCGACCTGGCGATGGGCCTGCTGGGCGGCAAGCTCAAGCGGATGGAGCTGCTGTCGGCGCGGCTGGGCGATGCGCTGGCGGCGCTGTATCTCGCCACCGCCTGCGTGTGGCGCTACGAGATGGAGAAGGATCCCGCCATGCGGCCCGTGGCGCGCGCGGCGATCCGTCTGCAATTGCACGAGGCGGCGACGCTGCTGCGCGAGCTCTACGCCAACCTGCCCTCGGCCCTGCTGCGCGCGGTCGCGCCGATGATCCTGCACGGCACCCGCCATCTGGCGCCGCTGCGCGACCGCGAGGCCATCGCGCTGGCCGACGCGCTGCGCACGCAACCGGGGCTGATCCCGCAGCTGTGCCCCGATGTCTCGCGCCCGAAACGCGGCGGCCTGCTCGACCTGATGCGCGCGCTCACCGCCGCCCGCGCGCTGGGCGACGAGGTCCCCGAGCTCAACAAGGCGCTGCGGCGATCGGGATCGCTGGAGGACGTGGCGCGCGGTTCGCGTGATCCCGCCGCCGCGCTGGTCTACCTGCAGGCCGCCGAGCAGGTGATCGCGGTGGATGAGGACACGGGCGAGGAGCCTGCGCCGGCGGAGTGGGGGCAGCGCAGCTTCAGTACTTCTTCCGCCGCTGGCCCTCACCCCCGCCCTCTCCCGCAAGCGGGAGAGGGAGTGAGAATGCACCGAGTCGACCCCGCTGTTCCCCCGCAAGCGGATGAAGGAGCGGAAACCCACCGAGCCAATCCCGCTGTTCCCCCGCAAGCGGGTGAAGGAGCGGAGACTCACCGAGCCAATCCCGCTGTTTCGCCTCTCGCCGACGAGCGAGTCTGATCGGCCGTCGCGCGTCTTACTCCCTCTCCCGCACCGCGGGAGAGGGCAGGGGTGAGGGGCGCGCGGAGCGCGCGGGGTCGCGGAAGAACGGCAGGACCGTCCCTGATCGCGCTAGCGGTCCGAAGCTGGCAGGGTGCCAGCAGCAGCGCGCAGCTTGTCCTTCTTGCTCGGCCGCCTGCCCTTGATGCCGCCGGCGGCGGCGTCGGGCGCCGCGGTCTCGGTCGGCTCGAAGCCGGCGATGCGCTCGCGCTCGACGCGCCGGCCCTGGCGCTTCTCGATCAGCCGGAAGTGCGCCTCCGTCGCCGCGCTGATGAAGCTCACCGCCAGGCCGTCCTCGCCGGCCCGCGCGGTGCGGCCGATGCGGTGGGTGTAGTCCGCCGCGGCGCGCGGCAGGTCGTAGTTGACGACGACGGGCAGCCGCGCGATGTCGATGCCGCGGGCGCCGAGGTCGGTCGCGACCAGCACCCGCAGCCGCCCGGCCTTGAAGTCCGCCAGCGTGCGCGTGCGCGCGCCCTGGCTCGCGTCGCCGTGGAAGGCCGCGGCCGCCAGCCCCGCGCGGCGCAGCTTGTCGGCCACGTGGTCGCAGGCGTACCGCGTCGCGACGAAGACCAGCACGCGCGACCAGTTGCCCTGCTCGATCATGTGCCGCAGCAGCGGCGTGCGCTTGGCCACGTCGACCTCGACGGCGTGTTCCTCGATCCGCCCTTCGACGGCCGGCTCGCCCGACACCTCCACGCGCACCGGATCGTGCAGCAGCCGTCCGGCCATCGCCTGGACCGCCTCGGGGAAGGTCGCCGAGAACAGCAGGTTCTGCCGGCGGCGCGGCAGCAGCGCCAGCACCTGCGACACCTCGTCCGCGAAGCCCGCGTCCAGCAGCCGGTCGGCTTCGTCGAGCACCAGGCACTCGACCTCCGACAGCTTCAGCGCGTTCTTCGAGACGATGTCGAGCAGCCGGCCCGGCGTCGCGATCACGACGTCCGCGCCGCCGCGCAGCGCCATCATCTGGGGGTTGATCGACACGCCGCCATACAGCACCGAGACCTTCACCGGCTCGCTCAGGAAGCGGCCGACCTGGATCGTCGCCTCGGCGACCTGAGCCGCGAGCTCGCGCGTGGGCACCAGCACCAGCACCTGCGTCCGGCGCAGCGCGGGGCGCACGCCGCTGTCCAGGCGATGCAGCACCGGCAGCACATACGCCGCCGTCTTGCCCGAGCCGGTCGCGGCGGACCCGAGCAGGTCGCGTCCGGCCAGGACCGGAGGAATGGCGGCGGACTGGATAGCCGTGGGTTCGTCGAAGCCGAGCGCGTCGACCGCGCGCAGCAGCTCGGGCGAGAGGCCGAGGGCGGCGAAGGGGCTGTTCATCGCGCTGCTCACAGCTTGCGCACCTTCACCGACTTGCCTTTGACCTTGCCGGCGTTCAAGCCGCGCAGGGCCTTGTCGGCGATGCCGCGATCGACGGCGACGTAGGTCGAGAACTCGTTGACGTTGATCTTGCCGATCAGCGCGCCCTCGAAGCCGAGGTCCTTGGTCAGCGCGCCCATCACGTCGCCCGGACGGATCTTCTCCTTGCGGCCGCCCAGGATCTGCAGCGTCACCATCGGCGGATGCAGCGGCTCGGCGCCGGGGCCGGTGGTGAGCTCGCTCAGCTTGTGCCAGGGCGCGACGCTGCCCTGCAGCTGGTCGATGCGGCCGACGCGGCCCATCTCGTCCAGGCTCGCCAGGCTGAAGGCCCAGCCGTCCTCGTCGGCGCGGCCGGTGCGGCCGACGCGGTGCACATGCACCTCGGGATCGGGCGTGATGTCGACGTTGATCACGGCCTCGAGCTGCGCGATGTCGAGCCCGCGCGCGGCCACGTCGGTGGCCACCAGCACGCTGCAGCTGCGGTTGGCGAACTGCACCAGCACCTGGTCGCGCTCGCGCTGGTCGAGGTCGCCGTGCAGTTCCAGCGCGACGATGCCCTCGGCCTGCAGCACCGCGACCAGGTCGCGGCACTGCTGCTTGGTGTTGCAGAAGGCCAGCGTGCTGGCCGGCCGGAAGTGGTTGAGCAGCAGGCCCACGGCATGCAGGCGCTCGTTCTCGGTCACTTCGTAGAAGCGCTGGCGGATCTTGCTGGCCGCGTGCTTCTCCTTGAGCGTGATCTCCTGCGGGTCGCGCATGAAGCGCGTCGCGATCGCCTTCACGCCATCCGGATAGGTGGCCGAGAACAGCAGCGTCTGGCGCGCCTTGGGGCAGTTCGCGATCACCTGCGCGATGTCCTCGGCGAAGCCCATGTCCAGCATGCGGTCGGCCTCGTCGAGCACCAGCGTGTTCAGCGCCTCCAGCGACAGCGTCTCGCGCTGCAGGTGGTCCAGGATGCGGCCCGGCGTGCCCACCACGATGTGCGCGCCGTGGGCGAGGCTGGCCAGCTGGTTGCGGATCGGCGCGCCGCCGCACAGCGTCAGCGTCTTGATGTTGTCCTCGGCGCGGGCCAGGCGGCGGATCTCCTGGGTCACCTGCTCGGCGAGCTCGCGCGTGGGGCACAGCACCAGCGCCTGCACCGCGAAGCGGCGCGGGTTGAGGTTGGCCAGCAGCGGCAGCGAGAAGGCGGCGGTCTTGCCGCTGCCGGTCTTGGCCTGCGCGATCAGGTCCTTGCCGGCCAGCGCGAGCGGCAGGCTGGCGGCCTGGATCGGCGTCATCGAGTGATAACCCAGCTGCTGCAGGTTGGCCTGCATTGTGGGGGGCAGCGGCAGGCTGTCGAAGGAGGCGGCGGCGTTGGCGGCGGGCGCGGACGGCGTCGCCGTCGGGGCGGCGGCGCCGGGAGGGTCGGTGCGGGTCATGCGCAATTGTCCGCTGCATTTGCCCCGGATCGGCGTCCGGCCCGGCGCGGCCCGCGCCGGGGACACAATCGCGTGCATTCCGACCCCTCGGTCCCGCCATGTACCGCACCCACCGCCGGCACCTCGCGCCGCAGGTCACCGCCACGATCGTCGACAGCCGGACGCCGTCCTACGAGACCGAGTTCCACGCGCACGACGAGTACATGATCCTGATGCCGCGCTCCGGCGGCATGGTCGTCCGCGTGCGGGAGGAGAAGAGCGCCTTCCGCATCAACGCGGCCTGCCTGGCGCTGGTGGCGCCGGGCGTGGAGCACGCGACGGCGGCGACCCGGCCGCAGCAGCAGCACCTGGCGCTGTACGTCGACCGCGCCTTCGTCGAGGACTGCGCGACGCGCATCGGCGGCGCGGGCACGCCGCCGCCGCCGGCCTGCGGCGTCTGGCGGATGAGCCCGACGCTGGTGCAGATGCTGCGGCTGCGGGAGGAACTGGCCGGCGCCGACGCGGACAGCCGGGAGTCGCCGCGGCTGCAGGCGACCGAGCGGCTGATCGCCGCGGAGTGCATCACGACGGCGCTCACCACCGCGAACGCGCTGCCCTCGCACCGGGGCCGCGACGCGCTGCTGATCCACGAGATCGTGGCCTACCTCGAGGCGCACATGGCGGAGCAGTTGACGGTGGATGACGTCGCGGCGCAGTTCCTGCTCTCGCGCCGTCACTTCACGCGGCTCTTCCGGGAGCGCACCGGCCACAGCATGATCGAGTTCCTCAACGGCAAGCGCCTGGAGCGCGCGCAGCTGCTGCTGCGGGACCCGGGCACCAGCGTGCTGGACGCGGCGCTGCTGGTCGGCTTCGAGACGCCGTCCTACTTCGCGCGGCTCTACCGGGCGCGCTTCGGGCGGGCACCGTCGCAGCGCTGAGGCCGCGCGGCGCCGAGACCGGGCGGCGATGGCCCGATCGTTCTAGTCCTTTGGCCCGAACGGAGGCGCATCCGCGCGGCGCGGCGGCGATGCTTCACGCCTGTCGCCCTCCCCAAGGACCCGCCCATGAAGCGCTCTTCATTCCTGCTGCTCGGTGCCGCCGCGTTGTGCGCGCCGGCCTTCCCGGCCTTCGCCGACGCCTATCCCGCCCGGCCGATCACCATCGTCGTGCCATTCCCGGCCGGCGGCGGCACCGATGCCCTGATCCGCAGCCTCGCGCCGGCGCTGTCGCAGGAGCTGCGCCAGACCGTGCTGATCGACAACAAGGCCGGCGCGGCCGGCACGATCGGCTCCGCCGCCGTCGCCCATGCGGCGCCGGACGGCTACACGCTGGGCGTGGCCACGACCAGCACGCATGCGGTCGCCGTCACCGTGGTCAAGGGCGCGCGCTACGACCCCTTGCGCAGCTTCGCGCCGGTGGGGCTGATCGGCTTCTCGCCCTATGTGCTGGTGGCGCGGCCGACCCTGCCCGCGAAGACGCTGGCCGAGCTGATCCGCGACGCCAAGGCCGCACCGGGCAGGCTGACCTTCGCCTCGGTCGGGCAGGGCTCGCTGTCGCACCTGATCGGCGAGCAGTTCAAGCAGGCCACCCGCACCGACCTGATCCACATCCCCTACAAGGGCGCGTCGCCGGCGCAGACCGAGCTGATGGGCGGACAGGTCGACCTGCTCTTCGACAACCCGGCGACGCTGGTGCAGCAGATCCGGGGCGGCCGCATCAAGGCGCTCGCGCAGACGCAGCGCAGCGCGCTGCTGCCCGAGGTGCCGACCTTCAAGGAGGCAGGCCTCCCAGGCTTCGAGTCGCAGCTCTGGTACGGCCTCGTCGCGCCGGCGGGCACGCCGCCGGCGGTGGTCCAGAAGCTCTCCGACGCGCTGCGCAAGGCGCTGACGAACCGGGCCAATGTGGCCATGCTCCAGAGCAACGGCGTGGCGCCCGCGGAAGGCACGCCGGCGCAGTTCGCCGCCACCTTGAGCCAGCAGGTGCCCTACTGGGCGAACGTGGTGAAGACGTCCGGCGTGGTGATGGAATGAGCGGGCGACTCACGACGATGCGACCCACGACGATGCCAGCCCTGGTGCCAGCCGTGGTGCCAGACGTGGCACGCCGGGTGCGGGTCTTCGCCGCCGCGGACGGCAGCGGCGGGAATCCGGCGCCGATCGTGCTGGACGCGCGGGGCATGGACGAGGCGCGGATGCGCGCCGTGGCCGCCGAGGCCGGCCATGAGAGCGGCTTCGTGCTGCCGGCCGAGGCTGGGGCGGATGCCGACTTCCGGTTCCGCTTCTTCGTGCCCCGGCATGAGATGGAGATGTGCGGCCACGCCACGGTCGGCGCGCTGTGGTGCCTGCGGGAGGCGGGGCTCTGGACCGCGTCCAGCGCCCGGATCCAGACCCTCAGCGGACCCGTGGAGGGATTCGTCCGCGATGCGGGGACGCCGTCGGCACGCCTGGAGATCACGCAGCCTGTCGGGCGTGTGGAGGCCATCGAGGATCCGGCGGCGCTGCGACGCATCGCCGACGTGCTCGGCGTGTCGGCGGACGACCTGCTGCCGCATCCGGTGCTGAATGCCGCGACGAGCCGCGTGAAGACGCTGGTCGCGCTGCGCTCGGTGGCGGTGCTCGACGGCCTGGAGCCCGACTTCCCGCGCATGGAGCGCCTGTGCGAGGACATCGGATCGACCGGGCTCTATCCGTTCGCCATCGAGTCGCTGGAGCGACGCAGCTTCCATGCGCGGCAATTCCCGAAGTCATCCGGATACCCGGAGGACGCGGCCACCGGCATCGCCGCCGCGGCGCTGCTGTTCGGCCTCCAGTCGCTCGGGCTGGTGCCGGTGGACGACGAGGAGGTCCTCGTGCATCAGGGGCGGGCGATGGGACACGGATCGGAGATACGCGTGCGTTTCCATCGTGCGCCGGATGGCGGGCTGCTGGGGTGCTTCCTCGGCGGCCGCGTGGTGGCCGACGACGGTCCGGCGCACGGCGTGCACGGCAGTCACGGCAATCATGGCAACCACGGCAATCACGGAGTGGGCGCATGAGGTCGATCACGAACAGCGAGCTCCGCGAGGTGCTCAGCTTCCCGATGGCCGTCGAGGCGATGGAGCGCGCCTTCGGGAGCCTGGGTCGCGGGCAGGCGGCGATGCAGCTGCGCGCTCGCACGTCGATCGGCGACAGCAAGGTGACGACGATGGCCGCCGTGCTGCCGGAGGAGGGCGTGTCCGGTGCGAAGGTCTACACGACGATCGGCGGCCGATTCACCTTCGCGGTGCTGCTGTTCGACAGCGTCAGCGGCGCGCTGCTGGCCTGCATGGAGGCGGACGAGTTGACGCGTTTCCGCACCGCGGCGGCGACGGTGGTCGCCGCGCGGCGGCTGGCCGGACAGGGCGCTTCCACGCTCGGCGTGTTCGGCACCGGCGTGCAGGCCTGGGCGCACGTGGAGGCCCTGATGGGGCAGTTCCCGATCGAGCACGTGCGCGTGACCGGCGTCCAGGACGAGCAGGCGTTCGCGGCTCGTGTGTCGAGCACCTTCGGCGTCACGGCCGAGGTGGTCCCGCCGCGTGTGGCGGCGGGGGCGGAGATCGTCGTGCTCGCGACGCGATCGCCGACGCCGGTGATCGAGGCCGGCTGGCTGAGCGCCGGCGCCTTCGTGGCCGCGATCGGCGCGACCTTGCCGCACACGCGTGAAGTGGGCGACGACGTGCTGGCGTTGAGCCGCGTCGTGTGCGTCGAGTGGCGCGAACAGGCCATGCTCGAAGCCGGCGAGTTCCGGCTGGCGATCGACGGACCGGGGCTGGCGCGCAAGCTGACGACGCTCGATCGGTTGGTGCTGGACGGTGGTGTCGGTGGCGTCGGTGGGGCAGGGGCTTCGATCGAGCCGGTCCCGGCGGAAGTTGCCTCCCCCGCTGGCGTCCATCTCTACAAGGCGGTCGGCGTGGCCATCGAGGACGTGGCGCTGGCCGCGGCGGCGTACCGGGCGATCGAGGCTGGCCGCTAGGGCTCGAAGCGGCTGCCGTCCTCTCGATCGCGGTCGCGCTCGTAGCGACGCGTCCCCGGGAATGCCGGCAGCCACGATTCGCGGCGGATCGTCCAGAGCTCGTAGGTCGGCGTGAACTGGTCCTTGTCGTCCAGCGCGCCGAGGTGCACTTCGATCTCGTCGCCGGACCGTGAGAACACCGAGGAGCCGCAGCGGGGGCAGAAGTGCCGGCCCCGGTAGTCATGCGTCTCGCCGGTGACGGTTACCGCGTCCTGCGGAAAGATCGCCGACGAATGGAAGAGCGCGCCGTGATGCTTGCGGCAGTCGAGGCAGTGGCAGATGCCCACGCGGTAAGGGCGGCCCATCGCGACGAGCCGGACGTCGCCGCAGAGGCAACCGCCGGTGGATCGTTCCATGAGAGGACTCCTCGATTCGACGTGGATGAACCTGCTTTCGACCTGGATCGACCTGGATCGACCTGACCGAATTCGATACGGCGCGATTCAGGGGGAGCTTGCCGGGTCGCAGGCGACGCGCTTCATCGGGAAGTCGATGCCGCGCGTCGCGCCGTTGCGCGTCCCCTCGATGCGGGCGGCGAGGCCGGCCTCGCCGACGGCCTTGTAGAGGATGCGTTGCGGGAAGTCGTGCTCCGGGTTCTCGAAGGTGACCGCGCGCTCGCCGATCGACGTCGCGACGAAGGTCGCCTCCTTCTGCCGCGACGGCAATGCGACGTAGACCACCTTGCCTTCCGCATTGAGCCGGATCTGCAGGAACTCGTGCTCGACGGTGCGGCCGTTCTTCACCGTGCGGCCGATGCCGAGCATCGTGCCGCCAGCCAGCGGCAGCCAATGTTCGACCGAGCCGGGTTCGCCCTTCTCCGACGCCCAGCAGCCGGCGAGCCAGCCCAGGCGTTCCAGCTGGGCGTCCTCGGCCATCGCGGGCCGCATCGCGAGCAGCGGGCAGAACAGCAGGCCGATCGCGGCGGCGTGGCGTGGACGCATGGCGGGGTCTCCGTGTCGTGGTGTGACGAATCTACCGCTGGCGGCGTGCACCCGCCATCGGGGGATGGCGCCCACGGGAATCAACACGCCATGACGGTTCACCGTGGCAACTGCGCAACCCTCTTGATCTCCCTTGAGATCGAAGGGACTTGGGCGCTCCTAGACTGATCGCCAATCCAGCGTCCTGGCGAGGTGATGACCTTGGCGAAACAGCAGTACCCCTTCGGACCTTCGTCCGACAACCCGAACAGGTTTTCCGGCGCCAAGTTCCGTCGACGTGCGGCGGAGAGCGCGCGAAGCTACGTCGACGGATGGAAGGCGGAACAGGTCTATCCCTTCAAGGACGGCCCGCGCAATCCCGTCGAGGTTGTCGAACGTCAGGTGTTCGACATCGTTGCCGCCAATGTTGCTCGCCATCTGCCCGATTTCGAGCAGGCCAAGTCGTCCAGCAAGTCGTTCCAGCTCCGCATGCTTCGACACGCCATCGAGAAGAGCCCGGATGAACTCCAGCGCATCCTGTCCGAGGTGCTCGGGCTGCCGAAGCAGACGCAGGATGAACTGGCCGGACTGCTGCGCGACGTGTCGCTGTCGGCCATCGTCAACTCGGCGCGCGTCGTCGCGGATCGATTGCTCTTCCTCAAGGGGTTGGAGGCGATCCTGTTCGACACGGAGCCTCGCAGGCGCCTGAAGGAACGGAGCCAGCTGCATCGTCTGGTGGCCCAGAACACCTGGCTGTTCGGCGACCAATTCATCTTGTCCGTCGACGACCAGTCCCTCACCGAGGTATTGCGCAAGCACAAGAAGCTTTTGGACGAGGACATCGTGATCGATGCGCCTGTCAGGCACGTGTCGCAGGAGCGCGGGATCGTCGACCTGATGCTGTCGAAGGCCTCTCGTCGTCATCGGGCCAACAGCCTGTCGCACCTCGTCGTCGAATTGAAAGCGCCACGCGTGAGGATCGACGCCGACGAGGTCTCCCAGATCGAACGCTATGCCGCCTCCGTCATGGCCGACGAGCGTTTCCGAAACGTGGATGTGCAATGGCAGTTCTGGGCCATCGGCGATGAGCTCGGCACCTTCGCCAGGTTCCGGCTGGCCCGGCGGGAGGATGGTGAGATCATGCGCAACGACAACGTCTCGGTATTCCTGAAGACCTGGCCGCAGATGATCGACGAGAACCGGGCGCGGCTCCAGTTCTTCCAGGAGAAGCTCGCCTACCAGGTCGACAAGGAGGCGTCGCTGGATCACCTTCAAGCGAACTACGGCCCGTATCTGGAGGGAGTCCTCGACGAACGGACGTCGAGCGCCTCGCGCTTCAGGTCGACCGCTTTTCCAGCAACGCCTTGAGCGTCCTCAAATCCCTCGCCACATGCGCCGCGTCGTTCTCGAAGGCCTTGTCGGTGACCTCCGGCATGCGCAGCAGGACGAAGGCCACGACGCAGCCGTCGCCCGACGGCGTGATGCGCATCGCGTTGTGGAAGCGCTGGCCGTCGGGCAGCGTGACGTCGTGGTCGAGCACCCGGAACGGGTTGTGCGGCGCCATCTCCACGCGGATGCGGCCCATCGGCGACTCGGCGAACCAGCCGTCCGCCTGCTGCGCGATGCCCGTGGCGAGCCCCGAAGCCCACAGCGGCAGCCGTTCCGGGGCGCAGGCGAAAGCGTAGGCCACATCGGCGTCGACGTCGATCGTCTCGGCAATCACACGGGCGGGATGAGTGTCCATCGGGAGCTCCTTTCGACAGCCAGGCAAGCAGCGGGGCAAGTGCCGCTCCTCATGGCAGGCCGCACAATGACCGTCCGGCAATTCAGGATCCTCCGGCGACATGGACCGATTCGACGCGCTGCAGGCCTTCGCCCGTGTGGTGGAGGCGGGCAGCTTCACCAAGGCGGCCCAGACGCTGCACATGAGCAAGACCACCGTGACGCAGCTGGTGCAGCAGCTGGAGGCACGGCTGCGCGTGAAGCTGCTGCATCGCACGACCCGGCAGGTCCGCGTCACGCCTGACGGCGCCGCGTACTACGAACGCGTGGTGCGGGTGCTCGCCGAGCTCGACGATGCCGACACCGCGCTGTCGGGCGCCACGGCCGCGCCGCGCGGGCGGCTGCGCATCGACGTGCCCAGCCCGTTCGCGCGCATGGTGCTGATGCCGGCGCTGCCGGCGTTCCACGCGCGCCATCCGGAGATCCAGCTCGACATGGGCGTCAGCGATCGCATCGTCGATGTGATCGGCGACAACGTCGATGCGGTGCTGCGCGGCGGGGAGGTGACCGTGCCCTCCTTGATCGCGAAGCGGGTCGGCGACCTGCAGCTGGGCGTCTTCGCCTCGCCCGGCTACCTCGAGGCCGCCGGGACGCCCGCGCATCCCCGCGAGATCGAGGACCCCCGTCACCGCATCGTCGGATTCCTGCGCGCGAGCAAGGGCACGATCATGCCGATCGAGATGCGGCGCGGCGACGAGGTGCTCGAGGTGCGGGGCCGTTACGTGGTCGCCGCCGACGACGGCAACGCCTACCTCGCCGCGGGCCTGGCCGGGATGGGGGTGCTCTGGCTGCCGCGCTACATGGCCGATCCGCATGCGGCGCGCGGCGAGCTGGTGCCGCTGCTCACCGATTGGGAGATGGCCCCGATGCCGATGTACCTCGCCTATCCGCCCAACCGGCACGTCAGCGCGAAGCTGCGCGTGTTCATGGACTGGATCGAGGCGCTGATGGCGCAGCACGCCCCGTTGATGGCGGGACGCAGCCCTTCGTAGCGCTCAGGGCGCCGCGGTGGCCGAGGCCGATCCCGCGCCGCGGCGGCTGTCGATCCAGGTCTCCACCGCCTGCTCCAGCACGGTCAGCGGCACATCGCCGGTCAGCAGCACGACGTTGTGGAACTGCTTGATCTCGAAGCGATCGCCCAGCTGCTGGCGCGCCTTCTCGCGCAGCGCCTCGATGCGCAGGCGGCCCAGCATGTAGGCGCAGGCCTGGCCCGGCCAGGTGACGTAGCGGTCCACCTCCTGCGGCGTGATGCCGTAGTCGATGGCCTGCTGGCGGGTCCACTTCATCGCATGCAGGCCGGTGTCGACGACCAGCCGCCGCGCGCGGAACAGCGCGCCGTACAACTGGCCGAGGTGGCCCACCGGGTCGCCGTCGTACCAGCCGTTCTCGACGGCCAGCTGCTCCGCGTAGAGCGCCCAGCCTTCGACATAGCCCGACCCCGCCATGAACGCGGCGCGGCGGCGGAAGTAGGGCAGGTCCTTCGCCTCCATCTGGATCGCGAGCTGGAAATGATGGCCCGGGATGGCCTCGTGATGGACCAGCGTCCGCATGTCCGCGATCTCATAGGTCGGGCCGGGCAGCGGCGCCCAGAACACGCCCGGCTGCGAGCCGTCGGGTGCCGGCGTCGTGTAATGCGCGGAGGCCGTGGGTTCGGTCAGCGCGGGCTCGCGTCGCACTTCCACCGGCGCCTTCGGCATCACGTCGAACAGCAGACGGGCGCGGGTCTCGGCGTCGCGCAGGTAGGCGGTGTAGCGGTCCAGCAGCTCGCCTTGCGGCGCTGCCCCGGTCGGCTGGCGGTCGGCGTCCATCTTGCGGAAGCGCTGTTCGATCGTCCCGTCCGCATAGCCGAGCTGGCGCAGCAGGCCGTCCATCTCGCCTTCGATGCGTGCGACCAGCTTCAGGCCGATCGCGTGGATCTCGGCGGCCGACAACCCGGTCGTCGTGTTGGACCGCAGCCGCGCGGCGTAGAACTGGTCGCCCCGGGGCAGGCGCCAGACGCCGGCGTCGTCGGTGGTCAGCGGCAGCTGCGCGCGCAGCAAGGCGAGGCCGCGCTTCCAGGCCGGGACGATGGATTTCGCGACGATGGCTTCTGCCCTTGCGCGGGCACGCTTGCGGGCGCCGGGGCTCATGTCGGACAGGCCGGCCATGCGGTCGGCGAGCGAGACCACCAGCGGGTTGCCGGCCGGCGGCGCGGCGATGAACTGCTCGATCTGGCCGATGGAGGTCTGCTGGATGAAGCGCGGCAGCAGGATGCCCTTGGCCTGCGCCGCGCGGGCGCGGACGATGCCCTGGTCCATCAGCGCGGCCAGGCCTTCCATGCGGGCGAGGTAGCTGCGCACGTCGGCGGCGCCGCGCATCGGGTGTTCCTGCACGAGGAAGGTGACCGGGCCGACATGCACGCCCTCCATGTGTTCGAAGACGTAGAAGTGATCGATGAAGTCGGCTTCGGCGACGTCCTGCTGCAGCGTCCACGCCATCAGCGCGGCGGAGGTGCGTTGCGTGGGTGTCAGCGTCTCCTGCGGGAAGCGGGCGAGCTCGGCCAGCACCTGGCGGTCGCGGGCGATGGTGGCGAGTTCATGCCGATGCGACAGGTCGTTCCAGCGCGCGTCGAGCCGCGCCTGCAGCGGGCCGTCGAAGTACTGCATGCGGGTCGCGTGCTCGGGCTCGCTCTTCATGCGGGCGGCGGCGATGCGTTCGGCCCAGGCGTCGAAATCGGCGGCGTTGAAAGAGGTCGTGGAGGCAGCGGGGGGCTTCGTCGCGCCCATCGCCGGTGTTGCGGCCACTAGGCCCCCGAGGCCGGCCGCAAGCAGCGTCCGGCGCCGCACGCCTGACCAGCGCGCGGAAGGATTCGTCTTCGTCATGTGCTCTCCCTGTTCGACGAGGCGTCGATTGGAACGGGAGGCAGGGTACCCGGCTATTCGTCACTCCCGGGCGGGAGGGAGACGGTCGTTCGGTGCCGACGTTCGTTCGCGTGTCGACTTGCGGTCCGCAGCGCCCGCTCAGCCGCTCACACGAACTGCGCCGCCGCGTTCGCCGACGCCCATGCCCACTGGAAGTTGAAGCCGCCCAAGTGCCCGGTGACGTCGAGCACCTCGCCGATGAAGTACAGCCCCGGCGACTTCAGCGATTCCATGGTCTTGGACGACACCTCCTTGGTGTCGACGCCGCCCAGCGTCACTTCCGCCGTGCGGTAGCCCTCGGTGCCCGCAGGCACCAGCTGCCAGGCGCTCAGCCGTTCGGCGATCTGCTCCAGCTCCGCATGCGTGTACTGCTTGATCGGCTTGGACACGAACCACTGCTCGCCGATCAGCGTGGCCATCTTCTTCGTGAACAGCTCGGCCAGCAGCGTCTTGAGCTCCGCGTTGGGGCGGTCATTGCGCTGCTGAGCGAGCCAGCCCGGCACGTCGAGATCGGGCAGCAGGTTGATCTCGACTGCCTGACCGGGCAGCCAGTACGACGAGATCTGCAGGATCGCCGGGCCGCTGAGGCCGCGATGCGTGAACAGGATGTTCTCGCGGAAGCTCTTGCCGTTGCAGCTCACCAGGCAGTCGACCGAGGTGCCGCTCAGCTCGTTGCACAGGTCCTTCATCTGGTCGGTGATCGTGAACGGCACCAGGCCTGCGCGCGTCGGCAGCAGCGTGTGGCCGAACTGCTTCGCCACCTGATAGCCGAAACCGGTCGCGCCCATCGTCGGGATGGACAGGCCGCCGGTGGCGATCACCAGCGACTGGCAGCGCATCGGCCCAGCCGAGGTCTCCAGCGCGTAGCCCGCCTCGGTCTTCTCGATCTTGTCCACCGAGGTGTCGAGCATCGGCGTCACGCCGACCTCGGCGCATTCGGCCAGCAGCATGCGCAGGATGTCGATGGACTTGTTGTCGCAGAACAGCTGGCCGAGCTTCTTCTCGTGGTACGGGATCTGATGCTTGTTGACCAGCGCGATGAAGTCCCACTGCGTGTAGCGCGCGAGCGCCGACTTGCAGAAGTGCTTGTTCTCCGAGAGGAAGTTGGCCGGCTCGGTGTAGAGGTTGGTGAAGTTGCAGTTGCCGCCGCCCGACATCAGGATCTTCTTGCCGGCCTTGTTGGCGTGGTCGACGAGCAGCACGCGGCGGCCGCGCTGGCCCGCCAGCGCGGCGCACATCAGGCCCGCGGCGCCCGCGCCAATGATCACGACATCGGTGTCCCGCACTTCCACGACTGCTTCCCTTCGAGCTTTGAATCCCTGTCTTGACGCGCGGCGACCTGCCGGACGCGATGGGCGCGGGAGCTTACCGCATCGTTGCGAAACTGCCTCGGACGGCTTGCTGCGCTCCGCCGAGCGCCGCTAGACTCGCCTTCTCTTTTCTGACTGCTGCTGCAGAAAAGGTCCTCAGCCGCGGCTTCGCGCCGGCGGCTGTCCCTTTTCGCCTGGTCGATCCAGGCCTCGGGGCCTCCGGGCCCCGGAGAGCACAGCATCATGTCTCACTCCCTTCGACTCCGGCGCGCCTTTGCGCGCTCGCACATCGACCTGCGTTTCGAGGACGGCGTCTACACCGTCCGCAACGACAGCGCGCAAGCCACCATCCTGCTGCCGGCCTCGTTGCCGCTCGAGGAAAAGGCCGTCAAGCAACTGCTCGCCTTCGCCTCGGTGAAGACGCCCGGCGGCGATGCCGCCGTCTGCGCCGCCTGCGCGACACCGGACTTCCATCCCGGCTCGATCGCGCCGGTCGGGGCCGTGGTCGCGACGCCGGATGACGTCGTCATCCCCGCGGCGATCGGCACCGACATCAACTGTGGCATGCGGCTGGTGACGACCGGACTCTCGTTGGCCCAGGCGGCGCCCCGGCAGTCCTCCCTGATCGCGCGGCTGAAGGCCGTCCTGCTTGAGAACGCCCGCAACGTGCCGACGCCGACGCAGGCTTTCAAGGCGCTGTTCGACGAAGGGCCGCTGGCCTTTCTCGACCGGCTGGCGCCTGAAGGCTTGTGGGCCGGCGTGGACCGAGAACGCCTGGCCACGGAGGTCGATCGCTGCGTCGGCCTCGATGCGCTGGGCGGCCATTCGCGCCATGCGCCGCATGCGTTCGTCGACGGACGTGAGCGTTTCCGCGATCCGTGCCTCGGCACGCCCGGCGGCGGCAACCACTTCGTGGAGCTGCAGGTGGTCGATCGCATCCTCGACCGGCATGCCGCGTACGAACACGGCCTGCGGGCCGGCGATGTCGTCGTCATGATCCACAGCGGTTCGCGCGACATGGGGTTTCATGTCGGCGCCCGCTGGATGGATCGCGCCCGCGAGGCGTGGCCCGCCGGCGTGCGGCATCCGGAGAGCAAGCTCTACGCCCTCGAGGGACCGCTGGCCGGCGAGTACCTGGAGGCCATGGGCGTCGCCGCCCGCTATGCGTGGGCGAACCGGGTCGTGCTGGCGGAGATGGTGCGGAGGGAAGTCGGCGATCTGTTCGGCGCCGACGACTCGCGGCTGGTGGTGGACGTCCCGCACAACGTGGTGCTCACCGAACACGGCTTGAACATTCATCGCAAGGGATCGACGCCGGCACACGAGGGGCAGCTCGTGCTGATCCCCGGCTCGATGGGCGACGGTTCATACCTGGCGAGGGGGCTCGGTCATCCGGAATGGCTCCGCTCCTGTAGCCACGGCGCGGGTCGACGGATGCGCCGCCAGGAAACGCGGCGCCTGCAGGTCGCCGACCGCAGCGATGCGGATTGGCAATGCGTGACGCTGCGCGAGGAACGCCGCATCGAGGAAGCCCCGAAGGCCTACAAGCCGATCGGGCCTGTCATCGAGGCGCAGACGAGCGCGGGCCTGATCGAAGGCGTTGCGAGGCTGCGGCCATGGGTGACGTTCAAGGCATGAGATCGGCGGCGGATCCGGCCTCTCGGCCGTGCGCGTGTAGCGTTGCGCGCGCTCGCCACCGCTTGCGTGCCCAACTGCCGATCGCCTTCGCCAGATGGAAGGTCGCGAAGAACGGCAGTGCGCCGCCCAGGCCGCCGAATGCGAGAAAGAGGACGGCGCCTTGGATGTTGACCAAGACGATGGCCGCCAACGATGCGCCGAGTGCGAGGTATCCCAGGAACCATGCCGGCGAAGGCACCCTTGAGAAACGCTTCATCAGTCCCGCGAAGGCGCCCGTGGCGAGGCCGGCGACCGCAGCGAGACCTGCGACGAAGGGCAGCAGGAGGGCCTCGCCGTGAGCGAACGCCGCCAGCGGATGCAGGCCGAGCACGAACAGGAGGCCGATTCGTCGCCAGGGAAGAGGTGTGCGCATCACGCTGGATCTGGATGGATCCAGCGATCCTAAACGTCTCGACGATCAGAACGCGTGCCGGATCCCCGCCCCCACCCCTGTCTGCGATCCTCCCGCCCCCGGCGTGCTGCCCGCTGCGGCGGCCGCGTTGCTGACGCCCAGCGCCAACGTGCCGTTGTTGTCATTCTCACTCCCTCTCCCGCTTGCGGGAGAGGGCGGGGGTGAGGGCTGCGGTCGACGCAGTACGGCACTGGCGCCATGCTGGAACTGAATAGCAGCTAGTCCGGCCCATAACTAGGACGACGGGGCGGGGCTGTCCACAATCCGCCGCAGTCGATCGTGGCCGGGCGGCGCCATGGCGCGGTCGTTCCCGGCGAACCAGAGAAGCTCATGATCATCGATGTCCACGGTCACTACACCACCGCGCCGGCCGCGCTCGGCGCCTGGCGCGATCTGCAGATCGCCGGTCTGAAGGATCCGTCGAAGGCGCCCAGGCCCTCCGAGCTGAAGATCTCCGACGACGAACTGCGCGAGTCCATCGAGACCAACCAGCTCGCCAAGATGCGCGAGCGCGGCTCCGACCTGACGATCTTCAGTCCGCGCGCCAGCTTCATGGCGCATCACATCGGCGACTTCCAGACCTCGTCGACCTGGGCGGCGATCTGCAACGAGCTCTGCGCCCGCGTGGCCGGAATGTTCCCGCAACACTTCGTCGGCGCGGCGATGCTGCCGCAGAGTCCGGGCGTCGATCCGGCGAGCTGCATCCCAGAACTCGAGAAGTGCGTCAGGGACTACGGCTTCGTCGGCATCAACCTGAATCCCGATCCGTCCGGCGGCCACTGGACCAGCCCGCCGCTGACCGACCGCCACTGGTACCCGCTGTACGAGAAGATGGTCGAGCTGGACATCCCCGCGATGATCCACGTCAGCACCAGCTGCAACGCCTGCTTCCACACGACCGGCGCGCACTACCTGAACGCGGACACGACGGCCTTCATGCAGTGCCTGACCGGCGACCTGTTCAAGGACTTCCCGACCTTGAAGTTCCTGATCCCGCACGGCGGCGGCGCGGTGCCGTATCACTGGGGGCGCTTCCGTGGCCTCGCGCAGGAACTGAAGAAGCCGCGGCTCGACGAGCACCTGCTCAACAACATCTTCTTCGACACCTGCGTCTATCACCAGCCCGGCATCGACCTGCTGACGAAGGTGATCCCGGTGAAGAACGTGCTGTTCGCGTCCGAGATGATCGGCGCGGTGCGCGGCATCGATCCCGAGACCGGGCACTACTACGACGACACCAAGCGCTACATCGCCGCGACGCCGCAGCTCAACGACGAGGAGCGGCAACTGGTCTACGAAGGCAACGCGCGGCGCGTCTTCCCGCGCCTGGATGCGAGATTGAAGGCGCAGGGGCGCTGAGGGCTGCGACACTCGGGCACGCTTTCTGCTTCGTGCCCGGGATGAGCGCCCCATCTGACCACACCCCTTCCTCGGTCCCCGCACCGACGCCGACGCCGGACGTCGGCGAGCCGCTCGCCGACCTGGCGATCCGCTCGCACACGGCCTTCGAGGACGCGCAGGCCATCTTCACCGGCACGCTGTTCGTGTCGCTGGCGCTGATCCTGTTCGCGCAGGTCGGCCTGCTGACCGGCGGCACCGCAGGCGCGGCCTTCGTGCTGCATTACGCCACCGGCGTCAGCCTGGGCAAGCTGTTCTTCCTGATCAACCTGCCGTTCTACTGGTTCGCGTGGACCCGCATGGGCCGCGAGTTCACGATCAAGACCTTCATCTCGATCGCGCTGCTGTCGGTGATGACCGAGTTCTCGCCCAAGCTCTTCGCCATCGACCGCATCCATCCGGCCTATGCCGCGATCCTCGGCGGCGCGCTGCTGGGCTCGGGCTGCCTGTTCCTGGCGCGGCATCGCGCCAGCCTCGGCGGCGCGACCATCGTGTCGCTGTACCTGCAGAAGGCCAAGGGCTGGCGCGCCGGCAAGGTGCAGATGGCGATGGACTGCGCGATCGTGCTGCTCGCGCTCACCGTCGTGGATCCGGAGCGGGTCGCGTACTCGGTGCTCGCGGCCGTGGTGATGAATCTCTTCATCGCCGTGAACCACAAGCCCGGCCGTTACGCGGTGTTGTGATGATTGCCCCGGCATCGCGACGCCGTGGACCTCCCCGACTTCAAACTGGGGGAGAGCCCTCAGCATAGGGATGGCCGGAGCGGCGGCGCGTCGCCTAGTCTGGATGTCGACTAGACACGCACCGTTCTCCAGGGCCTCCCTAGCCCGGCGTCCCGGCCTGCCGGCGGCGGAACTCCGCCGTCGGCAGGCCGCCGACGCCCCAGTTGTCGAGCTCGACCTCGTCGATGACGACGAAGGTCGTGTGGTGCGGCTTGCCCATCACCTCGAACAGCAGGTCGCTGACGCCCTTGATCAGGGCCGCCTTCTGCTCGGGCGTGGTGGCGCTGGCGCCGGGGGAAGTGCCTTCGCGGGTCACCTTGATGTTGACGTAGGGCATCTCGGCTCCTTCGTGGCTTGGATTGCGAGCGGTGCGTCGCTCAACGGCCGGCGTGCTGGCCGCCGTCGACGTTGAGCAGCTCGCCGGTGACGAAGCCGGCGCGCTCCAGGTACATCACGGCCTCGACGATCTCGCCAATCTCGCCCATGCGGCCCATCGGGTGCAGCGCGGCGAGGAACTCGTGGGTCTCCGGCTTGTGCATCGGCGTCTTGATCACGCCGGGTCGCACCGCGTTCACGCGCACGCCGGTCTTGGCGTACTCGATCGCGAGCGAGCGGGTGACGGCGTCCAGGCCGCCCTTGGTGATGTTGGCCAGCGCCGCCGGTACGCCGGTGATGGGCTGGTCCACCAGCGTCGTCGTGATCTGCACGACGTGACCGCTCTTCTGCAGCAGCATCTGCGGCAGCGCCAGCTGCGTGACGTGGAAGAAGCCGGCGACGTTCACCGCGAACGCGTCCTGGAAGTCCTGCGGCGTGTATTCGGTGAAGGGCTTGGCGATGAAGATGCCGGCGTTGTTGATCAGCGTGTCGATGCGGCCGAAACGGTCGAGCGCGGTCTGAACGACACGCTGCGCGACGAGGCGGTCGCCGATGTGGCCGGGGACGGCGATCACGCCGGCGTCGTCGCCCTGCTGGATCTTGCGCGAGTTCGCGACGACGGCGTACCCCTGCGCGCGGTAGGCGGCGACGAGCGCGGCGCCGATGCCCTGCGAGGCGCCGGTGACGATGGCGACCTTGGGCGTGGCGCCGGAAGCTGCGTTGGAAGCGGTGGACATGGAATGGCTCCTGTTCATGCGGGATCCGGGGGATCCGAGGGTGGGCTGACGCCGTGGGGATCGGAGATCGTTCGGCGTTGGACGGAAGGTTAGGAGCCGGCCCTCCCGGGCGGTAGCCGCTATCCTGTCTCAATGGCTGATCGAAAACGCACAGGGCAACGCGGAGGTGTCGATTGGGAGGACCTGCGGGTGTTCCTCGCGCTCGGGCGGCATGGCAGCTTGTCGGCCGCGGCGCGCGCGCTGTCGGTCAATCACGCGACGATCTCGCGACGCATCCAGGCCTTGGAGGAGAGCCTCGGCGAGAAGCTGGTCGATCGCCGGCCCGACGGCTACGTGCTGACGACGGCGGGCAAGCGCGCGATCGAGGCGGCGGGCGACATGGAGGCGGCGGCCCAGTCCCTCGCACGCGACGGGCAGGGCGGTGCCGAGGGCGACAGCGCGGTGCGCGGCTTGGTGCGCGTGAATGCGCCGCCGGCCTTGTCCCAGGGCTTCCTGATCGACCGGCTGGCGCGGCTCGGCGCGCTGCATCCGGGACTGGACATCGACCTGGCGACGGACCTGCGGGCGGTGAGCCTCGACCGGCACCAGGCGGACATCGCGGTGCGACTCACGCGGCCGGACGACGGCGATTTCATCGTGAAGCCGCTGGGCACGATGGGCTTCGGCTTCTACGGCACGCCGGTGCTGTGCGAGGCGGTCGAGGGCGGCGCGGAGCCGGTGTTCGTCGGCTTCGACGAGGAGAACGCCAGCATGCCCGACGCGGTGTGGCTGGCGCGGCACTTCCCGCGCGCGCGAGTGGCCTTCAGGGCGAACAACCACCTGTCGCAGGCGATCGCCGCGAGGACCGGCGCGGGCATCGCGGTGCTGCCGCACTACATCGGCCGGCAGGTGCCGGGGCTGCGCGCCTGCGCGCTGACGCCCGTCCGCGATCCGCGCGACATGTGGCTGCTGATCCGCGGCCAAGACCGCAAGGACCGCGCGATCCGCACGGTGGCGGATCATCTGCAGCAGGTGTTCGAAGAGGAGCGGGCGCTCTTCCTGCCGTGAGGCGGAAGGGCTCTACTCTTTCGAAGCCTCGTGATCGCAGGCGCCGCTCGACAAGTTCTGGCTGGCTTGCATCAAAGCTCGGCCACGCGCGCGCGAACTGACTAACGACTGCTCGTACTTGCTATACGAGCGCCGGCTGAGATTTGTCTGCACTTGGAACAAGTGCTTGAAATGCGAATCGAAGTCCCGTTCGAACGTGGCGGGGCTCACTACAAGATCGTGGGCAGCGTCAGCGATGTGTCCAACCATGGCCAACTTGAACTGAAGCGAAAGCAAGTTCTCTTTGTTGATGAGCTGGAACATTTTCTGTTCGACTCCAGTCCCACTGAATCGCCCCAGGTTTGCTAGACATCTCCGAGCCTCAGAACTGAGGCCCAATAGGAGGTGCCATGAAAACGAACCAGCCCTACCCGGAAGAATTCAAGATCGAGGCGGTCAAGCAGAT
>Ga0065165_1000832_pt1 | contig 40569 bp, 29 predicted proteins | sample AraplaMF_Cvi_mMF_FD_63813 | JGI IMG/M metagenome (GOLD analysis project Ga0065165, IMG submission 63813) | Arabidopsis root microbial communities from the University of North Carolina, USA - plate scrape MF_Cvi_mMF (version 2) (version 3) | ecosystem: Host-associated > Plants > Roots >... | reverse complement strand
ATTCGAAACGGAAGCAGGTCTATTTTGTGATGTATACGATTGAGCCTGGATAACAACGGGGTAGGTGACTTCTTCAATCCGCTCTCCGCACCTCAAGATATTATCGATACCATTGATGAACTGAGCGAATGATGATATACATCGTTATGCTATCAGCGACGGGTTTTCGACTACGAATCGATGGGATTGATTTCTCGGCTGGCGCAGTAAAGGTGGAATATGTTTTCTCTTTCTCCAAGAGCAACGCCATCAAAAGTGCAATGCGACGTATCGCCGTCAATCTCGGGATGAACAAAGGCGTGTCAGATTGCGATCCAACAACTCTTCATTTTGAGCTAGATGAGGTAAACGCCAGTTGGAATTCATTTTTACTTCTCAGGCGGGATGGATATGTCTTCTTCAACGTCGATCCCGATTCTTCTGGAGATATCGAGCCATGAGAGAACTGGTTTCGAGAACATAAAGCGGGCGGTAGCGCAAATCTGAAGAGCGACACGCGCCCCGCTTCAGTGTTCGGTTGTGGTTGGCGTTGAGAGTCGGTGGAGGGTAGATCCCTTACTTCACGACCACCAGATACATGCTGATCCCCGCATTGCTCAGCGGCCCCAGCGTCACCGTGCCGGCGTTGAAGCGCTTCTTGAAGATGCTGAACGCCCGCGTCGTGCCGCCCTCGGAGGTCGTCAGGTCGGTCCCGGTGTCGACCCAGCTGCTGTCGACCCACGACGGCAGCGCGCCGCGGTTGTCGAACGCCAGGTAGACATCCGCTGCCGCGCTCAGTGTGAAGGTCGCGAGCGGCGTGCCGGTGTACGACTTCGATGCATTCGCGGTACGCACCCAGCTGCCACCGGCCACCGCGGCCGGCAGGCCGGCGATGGTGAACGCTCGATCGCCGTAGACGGTGTTGCCGACCTGCAGGTTGCCCTGGATCGACCAGGCCGCCGAGTTGGCGCCGTCGGACACCAGCAGATTGCCAACCACCGCGACCGGCGGCGTCGTGCCGCAGCCGGTGACACGTGCCCCGCCCCAGTCGGCATGGTCGCTGCCTTTGCCGTCGCCGCCATCGGTGACGACCAGCCGCAGCTGGTTCTTGCCGGCCACGCCGACATCCGCTTTCTTGCGCAGGTCGCCGGCACGGGTCACCCCGCTGTCGTACGCCAGCGCGCCGTCCAGCCAGACCTGGAACACCACCGAGCCGTTGTTGCCGACCTCGCCGTCGACCGCCAGGTCCGACAGGAAGCGCCCCGAGCAGTTGCCGTTCAGCGCGAACGTGATGTCCGACGGCGCATGCACGCCCAGCCCGCGCGGGTACGGCACGCCGGCCAGCGTCATCGGCTTGCCGTCGGCCGCGCCCTGCTCGCCATTGCTGCGGTCCACCTCGTACGGCCCCCAGCCATTGGCCGGCGTGCCGACCACCGGCAGCTGGCTGACAGGGGTGCGCGGAACGATGTCGCGCGTCGCGCTCGCGGTGGCGCCCGACGAATCCCGCACCGTCAGCGTGATGCGCAGCCACATGTTGGCCTCGGTGGCCTCGAAGTCCGGCACCGTGAACGTGCCGTTGGTCGCGCCGCTGACCGGGGTCACGAACGAATGCGCATGCGCGTCGTGCTGGAAGTCGACCTTCCAGGTGAACGCGCTCGGCGGCAGGTTGCCGTCTTCCGGATCGCTGCCGCTGCCCGAGTACGAGATCACGTCGCCGGTCGAGAAGCCGGCGCCGGCGGCCGGCGCGACGATGGTCGCGGTCGGTGCGCGGTTGGTGGTCACCGTCAGCGTCGCCTCGTTCGACGTGACGCTGCCCGACGCGTTCGTGACCACCGCGCGGAACGTGGCGCCGGTGTCGTTGACGGTGGTCGTCGCCAGCGTGTAGCTGCTCGCGGTCGCGCCGGCGATGTTGACGCCGTTGCGCTGCCACTGGTAGCCGGTCGCGCCATCGGCGCCGACGCTGAAGGTCGCTGCGGTGCCGACGTACACCGTGATGCTCTGCGGTTGCGCGGTGATCGCCGGCGCCTGGCTGCCGGTGTAGCTGATCTTGCCGACCGTGCCGGCGCCCGGCGCCGGCGTGCCGGTGCCCTGGTTGCGCGCCAGGTAGTACAGCGCGCCGCTCGGCGACACGCCGATGTTGGTGGGGTTGCCGATACCGCTGGCGAAGTTGTTGATGACCGTCGGCGACGCGAGGCTCAGCGACTTGATCGTGCCGTTGCAGAAGTCGGCGAAGAACAGCTGGCCGACCCAGCTGGCCGGGAAGCGCGCGGTCGCCGGGTTGTAGAACTGCGTGCCGGTGATCGAGCAGCCGACCGAATGCGAGTAGGCGTAGATCGGGTTGAGGTACGACGCGTTGGTGCCGACGCCCTCCACCGCCGGCCAGCCGTAGTTGCCGCCGGCCTGGCCGCGGTTGATCTCCTCCCAGCTGCCCTGCCCGACGTCGCCGATCGCGATCGCACCGGTGGTCGGCTGGATGTCCAGCACGAACGGGTTGCGGAAGCCGAGCATGTAGGTGGCCTTGTAGGCACTCGCATTGCCGAAGAACGGGTTGTCCGACGGGACGGTGCCGTCGGCATTGATGCGCAGCACCTTGCCGAAGGCGCTCGCGAGGTTCTGCGAGTTCGATGTGGCCACCGGCTGCGGGTTGTCTTCATGGTTGCCGACCGCGATGTACAGCTTGCCGTCGGTGCCGAAGCGCATCGCGCCGCCCATGTGCCACTTGGTCGCGCTCGGAATGTCGGGCAGCTCGAAGATCACCCGCTCGCTGCCGGCCACCACCGCGTCGGCCGCTTCGGTGACGCGGATCACGCGGTTGCGAGACACGCTGCCGACCACCGTCGAGCAGTAGAAGTAGACGTAGTGGTTGGTGGCGAAGGCCGGGTCCGGCACGACGCCGAGGCAGCCCCGCTCGTTGGTCGAGTCGACGTTCGCGAAGGCGTGGAAGTTGGCCGCCAGCATCGCGTCGTTCTTGATCAGGCGCACGACGCCGTTCTGCTGCACGACCAGCACGCGGCCGTCGGGCATCACCGCCATCGAGGTCGGGCTGGTCAGGCCGGTCGCGACCTGGGCGTCGACGAAACCGGTCGGCACGCTGGCCGCCAGCACGGGGCCGGCGACCAGCAGCATCGCCAGGGCCATACATCGTTGCAGAAGCTTCATGGTGACTCCATTCACTTGACGATGACCGAGTACATGCTCACGCCGCCGTTGTTCAACGGCCCAAGCGTCACCGTCCCGGCCGCGAAGTTCTTGCGGTACAGCACGAAGGTCCGCCCCGGCGATTCGCTGTTGACGAGCTGCAGCCCCGAATTGGTCCAGCCGCTCATCCACGACGGCGCGGTCGTGCGGTTGTCGATGCCGACGTACACGTCGGCGGCCTGGCTGATCGTGAAGGTCGCCAGCGTCGTGCCGGTGTAGGCGCGCGACAGGTTCGCGGTGCGCAACCAGGCCGACCCGGCCAGGGCCGCCGGCACGCTGGTGATGGTGTAGGTGCGGTCGCCGTACTGCAGGTTGCCGGCCTGCAGGTTCGATACCAGCGCCCAGCCACCGGCATTCGCGGTGTCCTTCACCGACAGGTTGCTCAAGCCCACGCCGGCCGCGCCATCGGTGCTGTCGTCGATCTGCAGCAGGTAGCTCACCAGCTGCGTGCGCTGCGCCGCCGTCAGGCTGCTGGCGGCGCCGTGCAGCCCGGCCGGATTGGCGGTGGTCAGCACGTCCAGCAGCGTCGCGGCCGAGCCGTCGTGCAGGTAGGGTGCGCTGTCCCACACACCGCGCAGCGTCGGCGTGTCGATGCCGGTCAGCGGCCCGCCCAGGCGCTGGCCCGACGACGCCTTGATCGTGCCCACGTCGTGCAGCACGCCGGTCGCGCTGTCGGTGAAATCGGCCCCCGAGTGGCAGCTGCTGCACTGCCCCGCGCCCTTGAAGATCGCCTGGCCGGCGACGCCGTCGGCGGTCAGCGTGCCGTCGGCATTGCGGTACGGGCTCGGGCCCACCGTCGCCAGCGAGCTGACGTAGGCCGCCAGCGCATCGAGCTCGGCGCTGACGCCTGCCTTCGGGTTGCCCAGCGGCTGGTTGCGCGTGCCGGTGTTGAACTGCGCATCGGTCATGAAGCCGGTGCCGCCGAACGCGTTGCGCATGTCGTGCTCGAAGTCCTGGATCTCGTCGAAGTTCGCGCTCCAGTGCACCCGGCCCTGGCCGGTGCCGCGCCGGCCGTTCAGCACCGTGGTATTGCGCAGGCCCTCGCCGCGGTCGGTGAAGTCCATCACGCGGCCGTCGTGCCCACCGTCCTGGTGGCAGCTGGCGCACGAGATGTACTTGTCGCGGTTCATGCGCCGGTCGTCGGCGTTGTAGAAGATCTGCTTGCCGGCGAACACCTGCGCCGACAGCGGCTCCGACGACACCGCGGCCACGTCGACGATCTTGCTCGCGACGTTGCTGGTCGCGTTCAGGATGCCGTTCACGTCGTACACGCCGACGTTGCGCGACATGAAGTTCTGCACGTACAGCCGGCCGTTCGGCGTCAGCAGCATCCCGCGCGGCGCGCGGCCGACGTTGACGATGCCGGTGCTGATCTGGCGCGTGTAGGCGTCGACCACCTCGATCTGGTTGGTGCCCTGCGTCGAGACGAACGCGTAGTCGCCGAGCGGGCTGAACACCACCGCGTTCGCGAGTTCGCGGTCGTTCAGGTCGATGCGGTCGGCCAGCACCTCTGCGTTGGTGTCGAGTGCGATCTGCGAGACGATGGTGCGCACCGTGCTCTCGAAGGTCAGCGCCTGGCCGTCGCGGAAGCTGCCGCGCAGCGTGTTGTCCTTCTTCGACGGGATCCACGCGCGCTGGCCGTCGGGCTGGATCGCGATCGACGTGATGAAGTTCGGCACGCCGCGGCCGCTGGCCTCGGTGTCGGGCCCGGGGTCGGTCGCGAGCGCGAAGGTGCGGGTGACCGCCGTCAGCGCGGCGTTGACCTCGATCACCTCGCCACGGGTGGCGGGCGAGATGTAGCGAGTGACCAGCACGCGCGACGAATCGCCGCTCACCGCGATGCCGCGCGGCACCGCGCCGAGCGACAGCGTGGCCTGCACCGCGCCGGTGGTCGGGTGCAGCTTGACGACGCCCTGCGAGCCCGACAGCGACACGTAGGCCGCGGTGCCGGCCGGGTTGAAGACGATGCCGAACGGCCGCGAGCCGTTGCCGAGCGCGATCGACTGCACGATGCCGCCACTGGCCGGGTCGAGGATGCTGATGTCGCCCGAGCCGAAGTTGGCGACCCACAGCCGGCCGTCGGGGGCGAAGGCCAGCGTCTGCGGGTTGGTGCCGACGCCGACCTCCAGCGCCCGCGTGTTGTTCGCGGTGTTGATCGCGCTGACGGTGTTGCTGTCGGAGTTGACGACCCACACGCGGCTGCGGCCGGCGTCGTAGGCGATGGTGCCGGTCGTGCGCGGCGCGTTGGCGGTCGGCGCGGTGTGGATGGTCTGGTTGGCCGAGCAGGTGCTGGTCTGCGTGCCGCTGCGCACCGACAGGATCACCGGGTAATGGCGCGGCGCGGTGTAGCTGTGCGTGGCCGACGGCGTGGTCGAGAACGCGGTGCTGCTGCCGTCGCCGAAGCTCCACGAATACTGCAGGTTGCTGCCGCTGGTCGAGGCCGGCGCGAACGACTGGCTGCTGCCGACCAGCGCGGCGCTGCGCGGCGCGAGCGTGCAGGCCACGGCCGCGCTGCCGGCGGTCGTGAAGCGCGACGTGAACGCGGCGATCGCGTTGCCGTTGTCGTCCTTCATGCCGCCGGCGGGCACCACCACCTCGTAGGTGGTGCCGGGGAAGAACGGTGCATCGGGCGCGAAGTTCAGCACGCCGGACTGCCCGCTGTAGCGGCCGGGCAAGGCCGAGCCGCCGACCGGGCGCACGATGAAACTGGTGGTCGACACCGTGCGCAGGTCGATGTGCGCGGTGGTGGTCAGGCCCACGCGGCTCGTCACCGGCATGCTGGCCGCGTTGTTCTTCGGCGAGACCATGTTGACGCTCGGCGTCTGCGTCCATGGCGCGGCCTGGTGCGGCACGATCGCGCTGCCGGAGCCGTGGTCGTTGCCGATCAGCACCAGGTTGCCGAACACCGTGCCGAAGTCCTCGTCGCGGCCGGAGATGTTGGAGGTGCCGGTGCCGGCGGTGGCGCCGCTCGCGAGGTCGACCTTCGCGTACTTCACCGAGAAGCCCGAGTGGGCGTAGCCGCCCTGCACCGAGACGTAGCCGCCCTTGCCGCCCTGGTCGGCCGACACCGCGGTCTGCGTGAAGACGGCCGGGTTGCTGATGTCGAACACGTGCAGCTTGTTGTCGGTGCCGGCGGTGACGATGCGCTCGCCGTTGACGATGCCGCTGTACTGGCCAGCCGTGGTTGAGGTGGCGCCGATCAGGCGCGGGTTGACCGGGTCGCTGATGTCGAGCGTCACCAGGCCGCTGCCGTCGGTGCTGGTCATCGCCAGCAGGTTGCCGACCGCGAAGGTCGGGCCGACGCGGAAGCCACCCCAGGTGCTGGTCGGGATGGTCTTCACGTAGACCGGGTTGCGCGGGTCGGCGGCGTTGACGATCAGCAGCCCGTTGCCCGAGCCGCCGACGTAGACGTAGGGCGCCTGCCAGAACGCCCACCAGGCGCCGAGCGCGTAGTCGGACTCCTGGATGCCCGGCAGCACCAGCTGGCTGAGCTGCACCGGCGCAAGCGGGTTGGTGAAGTCCCAGAACATGATGCCGTTGATGGTCTGCATCACCGCATGCTTGCCGCCGTTGGCGAAACCGAAGCCGTGCGGCTCGCGCAGCGCGGTCACGTCGGTCTGCGACACCTTGACCGGCGAACGCGGGTTCGAGATGTCGTAGAACGAGAAGCCGCCGCCCGACACGCCGGAGTCCTTGCCGAACGGCACGAACAGGTAGCCTTCGACCATCTGCACCGTGCCCTCGCCGCGGGCGCTGCCGCCCACCGCGCTGTGGATGACGGACAGCGGCTGGAAGACCTCGGAGGCGCTGTAGGTGAGGTTGGGCAGGCCCGGCCCGGCGGCGCCCGCGATGCCGGCCGCGCACAGCGCGGCGGCGATCGGCAGCGTCCGGACGACATGAAGAATGCGCGCAGCCCAACGCGCGCGCCGAAGGTGCTTGAACATCGTTTGTCTCCATCAGTGGCCGCGCGCCGGTGGTCCGGTGCTGCGGATGCCGCGCGGAACGCTTTTGGAATGAACGTTCTACACAACAATATCAAAGAACATTTGTTCTTATATCAGCCACGAGGAGGGGTGTCAACCGGGGAGGGGATGGGCGGCAGCTGTTGGCGCCACGTCTCTCGCCATCGCTACAGCGAATGCGCAGGCGACGGCGCCCAAGTAGGTGCCAGCCCGCACGAAAGCTGCACGCTCCCCAGCGCCGTCAAGGGAAAAAGTGGCCTCATGCGCGCGGCCGCCCCCCCTTGGCACCCTTCCCCGCCTCCGCCAGCTGATGCCCCGCCCCCACCACCAGCGCCTGCGACAGGCACAGCGGCGCCACCAGCGAGCGGAACGGGCGGTCGGACGCGAGGCCGAGTTCGAAGCAGACGGTCGCCGACGGCTTCAGCGGCGACAACGCGCTGTCGGTGATCGCGATCACGCGCACGCCGCGCGCATGCACCGACGCCGCGGCATCGACCACGTCCTGCGAATAGCTGTGGAAGCTGGTCGCGATCAGCAGCTCGCCACGCTCCAGGTTGCGCAGCGTCTCCTTCAGCATGCCGCCGACGCCGTCCAGCAGGTGCACCCGCAGGTCGAGCTGGCTCAGCGCATAGGCCAGGTAGCAGGCGACCGGAAAGGCGCGCCGCTGCGCCAGCACATGCACGCGCGGCGCGGCGCACACCAGCTTGATCGCCGCGGTGAGGTCGGCCGCGCGCACGCTTTCCTCGAGCTGGCCGAGCTCCGACACCGCGTCGCCGACGAACTGGCTCAGCAGCCCCGCGCCCCTGGTGGCCGGCTGCCCCTGGCGGCGCTGCCGGTCGATGCGCTCGCGGTAGCTGCTCGATCGCTCGACCAGGTGCCCGCGGAACACCTGCTGCATCTCGGAAAAGCCCTTGAACTCCAGCGCGTTCGCGAAGCGGATCAGCGACGAGGGCTGCACCTTCGCCGCCTCGGCGACCGCCGCCACCGTGCCCAGCGCGAGCTCGTTCGGCTGGTCCAGCGCATAACGCGCGATGCGCTGCAGCTGCTGCGGAAGTTCAGGGTAGGCCTGCTCGATCGCGGCCTTCAGTTGCTCGTAGTTCGTCGCCCGGGTCATCCATGAAACTTATCATGAACAAACGTTCTTTCTGACCCGGCGCAACCACAATCGTTCGACGGCGCGGCCGATCTGCAGCAGCTACTGCGTCGCCGTCAGCCCGCCATCCAGGTACAGCACCTGCCCGGTCACGAAGCCCGCGCCCGGCCCGCAGAAGAACACCGCCGCGCCGGCCACGTCGGACGGCTCGGCGACGCGGCCCAGCGGAATGCGCCCCAGGATGTGTTCGCGCGTCACCGGGTTGGCCAGCCAGTGCGCGCCCATCTCGCCGCGCACCACCGTCGGCGCGATGCCGTTGACGGTGATGCCGTGCGCCGACAGCTCGACCGCATGCTGCTTGATCAGCATCACCAGCGCGCCCTTGGTCGCGCAATACGCCGAATAGCCGCGCTCGCGCATGCCCAGCTGCGCGCGCACCGACAGCAGGTGCAGTTGCCGCCCCGGCGCCCGGCCGGCCGCGACCGCATCGACCTGGTGGCGCGCCGCGGCCTGCGCGAGGAACATCGCCGCCTTCAGGTTGACCTGCACCACTTCGTCGAACGCGTCTTCGCTGACCTCGGCGAGCCGCTCCTCGCGCTGGATGCCGATGCAGTTGACCAGCAGGTCGAGCGCACCGAAGTGCCGCGCCACCGCGTCGACCGATGCGCGTACGCTGTCGACCGAATGCGCGTCCATCGCGAGCCCGAGCGCATCGCCGCCGAGCGACGCCGCCAGCGTGGCCGCCTTGTCGGCATTGCGCCCCGAGACCGCGACGCGCGCGCCGGCCCCCACCAGCGCGCGCGCAATGGCCTCGCCGATCCCGCCATAGCCGCCCGGCACGTAGGCCACGCGGTCCTTCAGGCCGAACAGGTCGGCCAGTCCCAGATTCATCGGTGCATCGCTCATCTTCAGTCCATCAGCAGTCCGCCGTTTTGATCGAGCACCTCGCCGGTGATGAACCCCGACAGCGGCGACGCGAGAAAGCTGACCGCATGCGCGAACTCCTCCGGCTCGCAGAAGCGGCCGACCGGGATCTGCTGCAGCAGCGCCTGCCGCTGCGCCTCGTTCAGCTGCTCGGTCACCATCGGCGTGCGCACATAGGCCGGCGCGATCGCGTTCGCGGTGACGCCGTGCGCCGCCAGCTCGCGCGCCAGCGAGAAGGTCAGCGCGCTCATCGCGCCCTTCGACACCGAGTACGCGGTGCCGGCCGTCAGCCCGCCGGTCTTCGCGGCCAGCGAGCTGGTGTTGATGATGCGGCCCCAGCGCCGCGCCTTCATCGCAGGCACCACCGCCTGCGACCACAGCATCGCGCCGTCCAGGTTGGCGCCGAGCACGCGGTGCCATTCGTCGATCGAGGTCGCCTCGATCTTGTTGTTCGACAGCACGCCAGCGTTGTTGACCAGGATGTCGACCTCGCCGAAATGCTCGCGCACCTGCGCATGCGCCGCCTGCACCGAGCCCGGCTGCGAGATGTCGCAGGCCACCGCCAGCACCGCGCTGCCATGGCGCGCCGCCAGCGATTCCATCGACGCGAGCGACAGGTCGATCATCGCGACGCGGCAGCCGTCGGCGCGCAGCGCGTCGACCACCGCACGGCCCATCGTGCCGCCGGCACCGGTGACCAGCGCGACCTTGCCTTCGAGGGTTGCTTTCATGTGTCCGCTCATGTGTCCGCTCATGTGTCGAGTACGCTCTTCTTTCCAAACAGCCCGCGCGAGCGGAACGTGACGACGCCGATGAACAGCAGGTACATCGACATCAGCGACCATTCGGAGGCATACGCCCCCGTGAGGCCGGTGACCAGGCCGACCAGCAGCCCGGCGATCACCGCGCCCCACAGCGAACCGACGCCGCCGAGCACGATGATCAGGAAGGCCGGCACCACCGCGTCGACCCCGACCTGCGGCCGGATGCCCCAGATCGGCGCCATCACGACGCCGGCCAACGCGGCCAGCGCGACGCCGAGCGCGAACACCGCCGAGCGCAGCCGCGACAGGTTGATGCCGAGCGCGCGCACCATCTCGCTGTCGTGCGCGCCGGCCTTGATGATCGCGCCGTACGGCGTGCGTTCGAGGAACAGCCACAGCGCCGCGATCGCGAGGACCGCGAAGCCGCTGGCGAACACACGGTAGCGCGAATAGATCAGGTCGCCCATCAGGAACGCCCCGGAGATCGCTTGCGGCAGCGGCATCTGCTGCTCGTTGCTGCCCCACACCAGCCGGATCAGCTCCTCGATCAGCAATGCGGCGCCGAAGGTCAGCAGAAGCCCGTACAGCGGGTCGCGGCCGTAGGTGCGGCGCAGGCAGGCTTCGAGCACCAGCCCGACCAGCCCGACCACCAGCGGCGCGGCGAACAGCGCAATGCCGTAGCGCGTGCCCAGCGGCAGCGCCATGTAGGCGGCCTGCGCCTCGGGGAACCAGCCGAGCTTCGGCGCGAGCAGGAACAGCGCGACGTACATGCCGAGCGCGAACAGCGAGCCGTGCGCCAGGTTGATGGTTTCCATCACGCCCACGATCAGCATGAAGCCGAGCGCGATCAGCGCGAACAACAGGCCCAGCGTGATGCCGTTGGCCAGGTGCGGCAGGAGGGAGATCAGCATGTCCATGGTCGGATCCGCTTCGAAGAATGTGGGTCAGGGTTCGTAGGAAGGCGTCGCCGCCAGCGGTTCGAGCTTGCAGGCGTGCGCGCTGTCGGCGTCCTGCACCTCGTCCGGGCGCACGCGCGCGAGGATGCGGAACAGGTCGTCGGGCTGCTCCGGCATCGAGTTGTAGGCGGCCACGTAGACCGTCTGCTGCAGCTGGTGGGTCAGCGGGTTCATCCACGCGTCGAAGTGCTGCAGGCGGTCGACCGCCGGCACGCGCAGCGCTTCCAGCTCGGGGATCAGCTTCAGGTTGTGGGTGCTGCCGGTGCGCTGCACCGCGCGCAGCAGCTCGCGCGTGGCCATGTAGCCGTTGAAGAACACGTTGCCCGGCGACTTCAGCCGGTACTCCGGCAGGGCCTTGCGGTAGCGCGCGACGAACTCCGGCACGCCGGCCAGCGCGAGCCGCCAGTACCAGGTGGTGCCGAAGATGCCGAACAGCGCCTGGCGGCCGAGGCCGTAGACGTCGGGCCAGTCCTGCTGGTTGTTGATCCAGCCGACGCTGCGGTCCATGCCGGCGGCCTGCACCTGCGTGCGCAGCAGCTTCTGGTCGTCGCCGCCGACCGCGGTCGCCACCACGCCCGGCTTCAGCGCGCGGATCTTCGCGAGCACCGGCTCGAAGTCGCGCATGCCCTGCGGCACCAGGATCTCCTCGACGACCTGCCCGCCGTTGGCCTCGACGATGCGGCGGATTCCCTTGGCCGTCGTGTGGCCCCACAGGTAGTCGCTGGTGACCAGCACCCACTGCCGGCCGAAGCCGGTCATCGCGCCCTTCACCACCGAGATCGAGAAGTTGGTGCCGTTGGCGTCCCAGACGAACTTGACGCGGTGGCATTCGGCGCCGGCCTCGGTCGGCGAGCTGGAATTGCTGTTGAAGTAGATGCAGCCGTACTTCTGCGCGACGCGCGACATCGCACTGGCCACGCCCGAGTGCACGCCGCCGACCAGGAAGGCCACCTCCTGCTGGCGGATCATCTTCTCGGCCACGCCGACGGCCACCGCCGGGTCGCCGGCGGTGTTCTCGTGCGTCGCCTCGATGCGGCGGCCGAGCACGCCGCCGCGCTCGTTGAACTCGGCGATCGCCAGGCGCATGCCGAGCTGCTCGTCCTGGCCGCTGGCGGCATACGGGCCGCTGTCGTCGGTGGCCAGGCCGATCAGCAACGGCTTCCTCGCCTTCGCCTGGGCCGACACGGACCGCGTCGCCCACGGCCCGGCAAAACCCGCAACCGACGCCGCACCACCCAGCAGCAGACGGCGGCGCCCCAGACCGAGCGGCACCCATGGATCCGGCTTTGCCGGTCCATCGGGTGCGCCCCCTTGAAGGGGAGGCGCGAAGCGCTTCCGGGGGTGGGTCATTGCTGGTACGAAGGCGTGGCGTCGTAGCTCTCGAGCTTGCAGGTCTTCTGCGCATCCGCATCGACGACCTCCTTCGGATCCACGTTCGACAGGATCTTGAAGATGTCGTCCTTCTCGGCCGGCGTCTCGTTGTAGCTCGCCATGTAGATGGTCTGCTGCACCTGGTGCGTCACCGGGTCCATCCACGCATCGAAGTGCTGCAGCCGGTCGCGCGCCGGCATCTTGCGGCCTTCGAGCTTCTTGATCACCGCGATGTTGTTGGTACTGCCGGCCTCTTCGACGCAACGCAGCAGCTCGCGCGTCGCCATGTAGCTGTTGTGGTAGACGTTGCCCGGCACCTTGATCGCCATGCCGGGGAACTGCTTCTGGTAGGCCGCGACGAATTCCTTCACGCCCGGCAGGTCGAGCCGGTAGTACCAGGTGGTGCCGAACACGCCGAAGATCGATTCCGGGCCCAGGCCGTACACATCGGGCCAATCCTGCTGGTTGTTGATCCAGGCCATGCTCTTCTGCAGGTTCAGCTGGATGACCTGCTGGCGCAGCGCCTTGATGTCGTCGCCGCCGATCGCGGTGGCCACCGCATTGGGCTTGAGCTGCTGCAGCTTCAGCAGGTACGACGAGAAGTCGCGGGTGTTCTGCGGCACCAGCAGCTCCTCGACGATCTTGCCGCCGTTGGCCTCGACGATCGCGCGCGTCGCGGCCGACGTGGTGCGGCCCCACACGTAGTCGTTGGTCAGCAGCACCCAGTTCTTGCCGTTCACCTTGATCGCGTTCTTGACGATCGCATGCGCGAAGTTCGTGCCGTTGCCGTCCCAGACGAACTTGACGCGGTGGCAGTCCTTGCCGGCCTCGGTCGGCGAGCTGGAGTTGGTGTTCAGGAAGACCGTGCCGTATTTCTGCGCCACCTGCGAGATCGCGTTGGCCACGCCGGAGTGCAGCGCGCCGACCAGGAACGCGACCTCGTTGCGGGTGATCATGCGCTCGGCGATGCGCGAGCCCGAGGCCGGCGTGGTCTCTGTGTCCATGTGCAGCGCCTCGATGCGCCGGCCCAGCACGCCGCCCTTGTCGTTGAACTCCTTGATCGCCATCATCGCGCCCAGCCGCTCTTCGCCGCCGCTCGCACCGTACTGGCCGGACGCATCCATCGTCAGCCCGATGACCAGCGGCTTCGCGGTGGCCGCCTGGGCCCAGACGCGGTTGTGCGCCCACGGGCCGAAGAAGGTGGCCGGCGCGGCCGCCGCGACGGCCCCCGCCTTCAGCAGCGTGCGTCTTGCGGTATCCGGTGCGCCGGCATCGATCGCCTGAACTTCTTTCGTCGACTTGTCCATGCTTGTCTCCAGGGTGGTCGTTGTGTTGCGCTTGAAGGATCAGCGCGGAATGATCTGCACGTTGTTCAGCTTCTCCTGCGCTTCCAGCAGCGACGCGATGAACTTGTCGCCGAGGCCCAGGTTGCCGGCCTGCACGAAGCTCTGGTGCGCCGCCTCGGCGAGGAAGCTGGTGGTCGGCAGCATCTCGGTCAGGTGGGTGTAGTAGCGCAGGTCCTTCTGCGCATTGCCGATCGCGAACTTCAAGCCGGCCAGGTCGCCCTGCAGCGTCTTGCCGAGCATCATCTGGAAGATGCCGGAGTTGACGCCGCCGGCCGAGATCACCTCGAACAGCTTCTGCAGCGACAGCCCGCTCTTCGCCGCGGTGGCCACGGCCTCGGCGATGGCGGCCGCGGTCGTCATCGCGAGCATGTTGTTGATCAGCTTCAGCACATGGCCGTGCCCCGGCGGGCCGACGTGGAAGATGTTCTCGCAGAAGGCCGCGAGCACCGGCCGGATGCGGTCGAAGTCGGCCTGCTCGGCGCCGACCATCGTGTTCAGCCGGCCTTCTTCCGCTTCCTTCGGCGTGCGGGCCAGCGGCGCGTCGATGAAGGCGACGCCGCGGGCGGCGAAGTCGGCGCGGATGCGCGCGGTCGAGGCCGGCTCGGCGGTCGAGGTGTCGATCACCGTCAGCCCCTTCGCGGCAGCGGTCAGCAGGCCTTCGGTGCCGTAGACGATCTCTTCCACTTGCGGCGAGCCGGTGACGCAGATGATCACCACGTCGCTCGCGACCGCCACCGCGGCGCGCGTCGGCTGCTCGCTCGCGCCGGCGTCGAGCAGGTCCTGCAGGTTCGAGCGGTTGCGGTGCGCGACGAAGCTGACCGGGAAGCCCTTGGCCAGCAGGTTCTTCGCCATGCCGTGGCCCATCATGCCCAGGCCGATGAAGCCGACGCGGGGGTTCTTGCTTGCAGTCATGTTCTTTCCTTCCGTGGTGTCGATGTCGTAATCAATTGACGAGCGAGCCGCTCGCGCATTCGGCGCGGGCCTCGGTCCAGAATTCGATCAGGCGCTGGTAGCTCGCGGCGACCTGCGCGACGACGGCGTCGTCGTCCAGCGTGCCGGCGAACCAGCCGTGCGCGGCCTCGGCGAACAGCGAGCGGCCGATCGCGAAGCCCTTGCACAGCGGCTGCGCCGCGGCGATGCGGAAGCCCTCTCGCAGCGCCTGCTCGCTGGCTTCCATGCCGAGCAGCAGCACGCCGCGGCACAGCGGGTCGTTCGATGCGATCACCGCCTCGATGTGGCGCCAGGCCGCTTCGCTGGACGGCGGCGGCAGCTTCCACCAATCGGGGTGGATGCCGGCCGCATAGAACTGCCGCATCGCGCGCGCCAGCGTCTCGTCGTCGGCCGCCATGCCGCGTGGCGGGATCACCTCCAGCAACAGCTCGTGGCCGGTGGCGTGGCAGGCCTGGGCCAGCAGGCCGACGCTCGCGACCTGCTGCGCCGCGAGCCCGGCTTCGTCGTCGGGGTGGTGGTACACGAGGCACTTCACCACATGCTCCTGCGGCCAGGTGCGCAGCGCGAGGCCGACGTTGCAGCCGTCCTCGAAATCCAGCGGCCGCGAGCCGGGCAGCTCGACCGGGCGCGCGACCCACAGGCCGACGCCGGTCAACGGCGGCAGGATCTGCTCGCCGAAGCGGCCGTCGAGGATCACGCCGGCGTCCGGGAACGGCTGGCCCGGGTGGCGCAGCGGGTGTGCCGCCCGCGCGGTCGCATGGCCTTGCGCCGCGGCGCGCGCGACCAGCGCCTTGAACTGCGGAATGCGCTCGCGCGGCGTGCCGTGCTTCGCGGCGATCTCCTCGAACTGCGCGCGGTGGTCGAAGGCCAGCACCGCGAGGCCGGGCCACGGGCGGTGGCGGGTCGACGCGCGGTGCAGGTGCTCCAGCTTCGCGTCTTCGCGCAGCCGGTGGTGGCGCGAGCCGTGCGCGAGGAAGTGGCTCAATTCGACCCAGCTGGGCATGGCCGGTGCGCAGCCATGCCGCGACACGACGATTGCGCCGCACGCATTCGCATAGCGCAGCGCCTGCGGCAGCGGCTCGTCGCGCACCCAGCCGCGCAGCAGCCCGGCCATGAAGGCATCGCCGGCGCCGAGCACGTTGAACACCTCGACCGGGAAGCCGGGGCCGGCGACGCCGTCGTCGAGCCGCGCGGGAATCGCGCCGTCGTACGCGACGCAGCCCATCGGCCCGCGTTTCATCACGATCAACGCGGCCGACAGCTCGCGGATGCGGCGCAGCGCGGTCGCGCTGTCGTCGCTGCCGCCGGCGATGTGCACCTCTTCCTCGGTGCCGACGACCAGGTCGCACAGCGGCAGGATCTCCTGCAGCTGCGCGCTGACCGTAGCCGACGCGATGTAGCGCTGCTCGCCCAGCCCCGGCGCGGTCAGGCCCCACAGCACTGGGCGGTAGTCGATGTCGAGCACGACGCGCGTGCCGGCCGCGCGCGCCGCGCGCATCGCCGCCAGGCAGGCGGCCCGCGTGCCGGGGCGCGACAGGTGGGTGCCCGAGATCAGCAGCGCGCGGGCGCTCGCGATCACCGCCGGGTCGACGTCGTCCTCGCACAGCGCCATGTCGGCGCAGTTGTCGCGGTAGAACACCAGCGGGAAGGTGTCGCGGTCGCGCAGCCCGAGGAAGACCAGCGCGGTCAGCCGTGCCGGGTCGGTCTTCAGCTGCGACACGTCGACGCCTTCGGCGGCCAGCGTCTCGCGCACGAAGCGGCCGTTGTGCTCGTCGCCGACGCGGCTCAGCATCGCGCAGCGCAGGCCGAGCCGCGACGACCCGACCGCGGTGTTGGCCGGCGAGCCGCCGAGGTATTTCGCAAACGTCTGCACGTCTTCGAGGCGCGCACCGAGCTGCTCGCCATACAGGTCGACGGCAGCCCGTCCGACGCAGACCAGGTCCAGCGCGCGGGCCGCCGGCGGGACGGAATCTCTGACACTCATGCAGCATCTCCATTCAAATGACGGGGTCGGGCCGCCGTGCCGCGGGCCGCGGTGCGGCGCTTCGGCGACGGGCGGCCGGTGGCTTTCTCATTGGCTCTCTTGTCGGCTCTCTTGTCCGCCTTCCCGGCGGCGATCTCCGCCAGCCGGTGGCCGGTGGTGACGACGATCGCCTGCGCCAGGCACAGCGGTGCCACCAGCGAGCGGAACACCTGGTCGGACGCCAGGCCCAGCTCGAAGCACACCGTGGCCGAGCGCTTCAGCGGCGACAGCGCGCTGTCGGTGATCGCGATCACCGGCACGCCGGCCTGCTGCGCCGCCTCGGCGGCATCGATCACTTCGCGCGAGTAGCTGTGGAAGCTGGTGACGACCAGCACCTCGTCGCTCGCGATGTTGCGCAGCGATTCGCGCAGCATGCCGCCCAGCCCTTCGAGCAGGTAGGCCTTCAGTTCGAGCTGGCTCAGCGCATAGGCCAGGTAGCTGGCGACCGGGAACGCGCGGCGCTGCGCCAGCACGTGCACGCGGCGCGCCGTGCACAGCAGCTGCACCGCGGCCTTCACGTCGGCCGCGCGCACGCTGTCTTCGAGGTGGCCGAGCTCGGCGATCGCCTCGGCCACGTACTGGTTCAGGAAGCCGCCGCTGGTCGCGCCATCGCCGCTGCGGCGCTGCTGGTTGATGCGCTCGCGGTAGCTGCCCGAGCGTTCGACCAGGTGGTCGCGGAACACCTGCTGCATCTGCGAGAAGCCGTTGAAGCCGAGCGCATTCGAGAAGCGGATCAGCGACGACGGCTGCACCTGCGCGGCCTCGGCGATCACCGCCACCGTGCCGAGCGCGAGCTCGTTCGGCCGCTCCAGCGCGAAGCGCGCGATGCGCTGCAGCTGCGCCGGCAGGTCCGGGTAGGCGCGCGAGATCGCATCCTTCAATTCGTCGTAGCTGGAGATCTGGCTCATGAGGCTGGACTGTCTAGGTGGAAGCACCAACGCACAATAGGAACAAACATTCTTGCGCTCAGAAACTGTAGAACATATATTCCAACTGGTCCACCATTCCTCATCGTTCAGGTCCAGCGTTCAACATGCTCAGCACCACACGACACGCGCCGATCGCCCCGCTTCCGCTCCTGCTCACGGTGGCGGCGCTCGCCAGCACGCCGCTGTGGTTGAGCCAGGTCGGGCTCTACCAGTACCTGGCGCTGGAAATCATGATCTGGATGCTGTTCGCGCTCGGCCACAACCTGCTGCTGGGCTACGGCGGGCTGCCGTCGTTCGGGCATGGCGCGTACTTCGGCATCGGTGCGTATGCGTTCGGGCTGCTGCAGCTGCGCGGCGGTGCCGGGCTGCTGGCCGGCCTGCTCGGCGCGGTGCTCGCAGCGGCAGTGGCCGGCGCGCTGGTCGGCCTGTTCATCTCGCACCGACGCGGCATCTACTACGCGCTGCTGACGATCGCGTTCGGCCAGCTCGCGTGGTTCGTGGCCGGCAAGTGGCACACCGTGACCGGCGGCGAGGACGGGCTGCTGAACATCAAGCGGCCCGACCTGTCGCTCGGCGTCGTCGACATCTCGCTGAAGAGCAACGAGGCCTTCTTCTACTTCGCGCTGGTGGTGTTCGCGCTGGTGCTGATGGGCCTGTGGCGGCTGGTGCACTCGCCGTTCGGCCGCATCCTGCGGGCGATCAAGCAGAACGAGATGCGCGCCGCCTTCGTCGGCCACCCGGTGTGGCTCTACAAGTGGCTGGCCTTCATGCTGTCGACCTCGGTCGCGGGGCTGGCCGGCGCGCTGTTCGCGATGGCGCAGCAGTCGGCCTACCCGAACGTGATGAGCCTGCACAACTCCGGCTTCGTCGTGATGATGGTGCTGATCGGCGGCGGCCTGGTGAGCTTCTGGGGGCCGGTGATCGGCGCGCTGGTGTTCATCCTCACACGCGACCTGCTGGGCGCCTACACCGAGACCTGGCTGCTGTGGTACGGGCTGCTGTTCATCCTGGTCGTGCTGTTCCAGCCCGACGGCGTGGCCGGGGCGTGGAAGTCGTGGCGCGCGCGCTGCGCCGCCCGCAAGCCCACGTCGCCCCAACCCAACGCAACGCTCGCCACCCCGAAGGAGACCTGATCCGTGGCCCTGTTCGAAGCCCATCAACTGCACAAGCGCTTCGGCGACCAGGTGGTGCTGGAAAGCATCACGCTGTCGTTCGAGGAGAAGCAGCTCACCGGGATCATGGGTCCCAACGGTGCCGGCAAGACGACCTGCTTCAACGTGCTGACCGGCCGCTACACGCCCGACCGCGGCAGCGTGCGCTTCGCCGGCGAGGACATCACCGGCCTGTCGCCGCGGCAGATCGCGCGGCGCGGGCTGTCGCGGTCGTTCCAGATCATGAACCTGTTCGACGACGAGACCACGCTCGACAACGTCCTGATCGCCCTGCCGGCGGTGCGCGAGCAGGGAATGTCGATGTGGCGCGACCTTGGTCGCTTCAGCCGCGGGCGCGAGCTGGCGATGGCGGTGCTCGACCGGGTCGGGCTCGCGGCCAAGGCGGGGGCGATGGCCGGTGCGCTGTCGTACGGCGAGCGGCGCGCGCTGGAGATCGGCGTCGCGCTCGCGACCGACCCGCGGCTGCTGTTCCTCGACGAGCCGACCGCCGGCCTGGGCGCCGAGGGCACGGCCCGCGTGGCCGAACTGATCGCGCAGTTGAAGCGCGAGCTGACGATCGTGATCATCGAGCACGACATGCGCTTCCTGTTCGGCCTGGCCGACAAGATCAACGTGATCCACTGGGGCCAGGTGATCGCCGAAGGCACGCCGGCGCAGCTGCGCGACAACCCGTGGGTGCAACGCTCGAACCTGGGGACCTTGTCATGAGCGCCGTGTTGAAGCCGCAGCCCGCCATTTTGGAGATCCACGGCATCGAGACCTTCTACGCCGAGACGCAGGCGCTGTTCGGCGTGTCGCTGTCCATCGCGCCGGGCGAGGTGGTGTCGCTGCTCGGGCCGAACGGCGCCGGCAAGACGACGACGCTGCGCTCGATCCTCGGGCTCACGCCGCCCAAGCGCGGCAGCGTGCGCTTCGACGGGGTCGACATCACGCAGCTGCCGACGCACCGCATCGCCGGCATGGGCATCGGCTGGGTGCCGGACGACCGGCGCATCTTCCCGACGCTGACGGTGGCGCGCAACCTGGCGATCGCGCGCAAGAAGACGCGCTTCCGGGCGTGGAACGAGAAGGAATGCTTCGAGATCTTCTCGGCGATGGAGTACCTGATGGGCCGCGAGTGCGAGAACCTGTCGGGCGGCGAGATGCAGATGGTGGCGATCTCGCGCGCGCTGATCGGGTCGCCGGGGCTGGTGCTGTTCGACGAGCCGAGCCAGGGTCTCGCGCCGAAGGTGGTGCAGGACGTGATGGCGACCGTCACGCGGCTGAAGCGCGAGGGGGTGGCGGTGCTGCTGGTGGAGCAGAACGTCGAGAGTGCGCTGGCGGTGTCGGACCGCGCGTACGTGATGCACCAGGGCCGCATCGTGCACGAGGGCAGCGCCGCGGCGCTGCGCGGCGACGCTGCCCTGCAACGCAAACTGCTGGGAGTCTGACGAGATGGCTGCACCGATTCTTCATGTCGACGGCCTGCGCAAGCAGTACCGGCGCGGCTGGCCGAACCGGCAGACGACGTTCTCGCTGGAGGCCGACTTCCAGGTCGACGGCCCCGGCATCATCGGCGTGATGGGCGCCAACGGCGCCGGCAAGACGACGATGTTCGAGCTGATCACCGGCGGCAACGCGCCGAGCGGCGGGCGGGTGATGGTGGCCGGGCAGGACATCCACCAGGTGCGCTACCGCGAGCGCGACCGGCTGGCGCTGCACTACCACCAGTCGTACCAGGTGCGCTCGTTCAAGCGCGACCGGCCGAACTTCATGCTGGAGCATGCCGGCGCGGAGCGCGCGGTGGTGCACCTGTTCGACGAGCCGCAGTTCAACACGCAGGACGGCTACATCGGCTTCATGCTGGCGTTCTTCCGCAAGCTGCGCAGCCAGGGCAAGCTGGTGTTCCTGTGCCTGCACCCGAACGAGCCGGTGCACATGGAGATCCTGGCCGACATCTGCGAGCGCTACATCTTCGTGCACAAGGACGAGAGCCGCGTGAGCCGGCTGATGCATGCGGCGACGATGGGGGAGCTGTGCACGCATGCGAGCGTGCGGGGGTACCTGGGGAAGCTGGCGCCAGGCTGACCGCCCACCACTGTTCGCCCTGAGCCTGTCGAAGGGTTCCCGGTACACAAACCGTTCAGGCTGAGCTTGCCCTTCGACAAGCTCAGGACGATCGGAATACAACCGTTCGGGCTGAGCCTGTCGAAGCCTGGTGCGATGCGAGCAGCCCTTCGACAAGCTCAGGGCGAACGGCTCTTGGCGGACCTCGGGTCAAGCGCGAACGGCCGCCCTCTGCATCAGCCTCACCAGTTCCTCCGGCTGCGGCATGTCCTCGGTGCGGTAGACCAACCGCGCCTGCCGGTCGAACACGAAGGCCTGCGCGGTGTGCCGGTCGGTGCCCGGCGCACGGCCGCGCAGGAAATCGAGCAGCGGATCGACATCCTTCAGCTTCGGCAGCGCAGCCGCCCAGCGCGCGGACTGCGCGCCGAACTTCGCGAGCCACGCCCGCATCGCCGGCAGGTCGTCACCCAGCGGGTCGATCGACAGCGACAGCAGCCGCAGCCCGGCGTTCTCTTTCGCGAGGCGGGCCTGCGCGTCGGCGAACACCGCGCCCTGGATCGGGCAGGTCGCGCTGCAGCCGGTGAACATCAGCTGCACCGCGGTGACCTGGCCCGCCAGCAGTGCGGGCAACGGCACCGACTTGCCGGCCATGTCCTGCAGCGACAGTGCGGGCGCAGGCAACGCCGGCTGCACCGGGCCGAAGGCGCCGTGGGCCCGCGCCTGGTGAACCAGCAGCCCGCACGCAGCGGCACCCACCAGCCATTCACGCCGCGTCGTCATCGCGTTTCTCCTGCATCGAGCAGGTACGTCCACAAGGCCTTGCACTGCGTGTCGTCGATCGCATAGCGCGGCATCTGCCGCGGGATCAGCATGATGGCCGGGTCGATGCCGCTGCGCAGCAGGCGGCAGAACGACGCCTCGTCGTAGCGCGACGGCGGCCCGCCGCGCCGCGCGATCGGGCCCAGCAGGCGCTCGCGCGTCAACAGCGGCGCGAACGAGGCGGCGCCCGATGCGGCCTGCGCCGCGCTGTCGCGCGAGTGGCAGTTGGTGCAGCGCGTCGCCATCGGCGGCAGCGGCTGGGCGTGGCCGCTGATCGTGCCGGGCAGCGCCAGCTCGCCGCGGTACAGCTGGCGGCCGACGGCCAGGCCGGGATCGGCCAGCGCGACCCCACCGCACATGGCCAGAACGCTGCCGAGCCACCAGGCCTTCGACAAGCTCAGTCCGAACGGCAACACCCGTTCGCCCTGAGCCTGTCGAAGGGTCGCTCGCAGGCCACCCGGCTTCGACGAGCTCAGCCCGAACGGAGATCGGCTCAGCCCGAACGGAACCATGCCCTACCGCACCACCACGCTGTACATGCTGTTCCCTCCAGAAGCCACCGGCCCCAGGCTCACCGTGCCAGCCGGGAAGCTCTTCGTCCACACCGTGAAGCTGCGCGCGGTGCCTGCCTCGTCGGTCGTCATCTTGAGCCCGGTGTTCGACCACCCCGCCATCCACGCGAACGCGCCGGCGAAGCGGTCGTCGAGCGTCAGGTACACATCCGCCGGCTGGTTCAGCGTGAAGGTCGCCGTCGGGTTGCCGGTGAAGGTCTTCGAATCGTTCGCGGTGCGCAACCAGGGGGAACCCGACAACACCGCCGGCAACCCGGTGATCGTGAAGGTGCGGTCGCCGAACTGCAGCCCGCCCGACTGCAGGTTGGCCTGCACCGACCAGTCCGCCGCATTCGCGGTGTCCAGCACCGACAAGCCCCCGATCGTCGCCGCGCTGATCGCATCGTTGCTGTCGTCGATCTGCTGCAGGTAGGCCACCAGCTGCGTGCGCTGCGCCGCCGTCAGGCTGCCCGCCGCGCCGTGCTGGTTGGCCGCGTTGGCGGTGGTCAGCACGTCCAGCAGCGTGGCAGCCGAGCCGTCGTGCAGGTACGGCCCGCTCGCCCACACGCCCTTCAGCGTCGGCGTGTCCAGCCCGGTCAGCGTCTGCCCGAGCCGCTTGCCCGACGACGCCTTGATCGTGCCGACATTGCGCAGCACGCCACCGGCGCTGTCGGTCACGTCGACCCCGCCGTGGCAGGCCAGGCAGCCGCCGGCGCCGCGGAACAGCGCCTGCCCGGCCACGGCATCGGCCGTCAGCGTGCCGTTCGTGTTGCGGTATGGGCTCGCATCGCTCGTCTTCAACGACGCCACGTACGCCGCCAGCGCATCCAGGTCGGCGCTGACGCCGGCCTTGCGGTCGCCCAGCGGCTGCGAGCGCGTGCCGGTGTTGAACTGCGCATCGCTCATCAACCCGGTGCCGAGCGCGAAGTTGCGGATCTGGCCTTCGAAGTCCTGGATCTCGTCGAAGTTGCCGGTCCAGTGCTGGTTGCCGTGCGCCCCGGCCCGCCCGCGCAGCGGGATGGTGTTGCGCAGGCCTTCGCCGAGGCCGGTGAAGTCCCAGGTGCGGCCGTCCTGCCCGCCGTCGTTGTGGCACGACGCGCAGCTCATGTAGGCATCGCGTGCCAGCCGGGTGTCGGCCGCGTCGTAGAACAGCTTCTTGCCGGCCAGCACGTTGGCCGCGAGCTTCTCGGTGCCGACCGCGCCGGCGTTCGCCAGCAGCGGCAGGTTCAGCTCGCCGAAGTTGACCAGCCGCGCCAGGTCGTACACCCCCAGCGTGCGGTCCATGAAGTTGTTGACGTACAGCTTCAGCCCGTCGGCCGACACCGCCACCGCCTGCGGCGCGCGGCCGACCGGGAAGCGGTAGATCTCGGCCTTGCCGACCGGGTCGACCACCGCCACCTCGCGGCTGGTCTCGAGCGCGACGAACAGGTAGGCGCCGGTCGGGTGGAACGCCGCGCCGCTGCCGACGCCGGAGTTGTCGTGGTCGATGCGTGCCGGGTAGTCCTCGGCCCAGCCGGCCAGGTCGATGCGCGAACTGATCGCCCGCACGGTGTTCTGGAAGTCGAGGTTGTTGCCGTCGCGCAGCGTGCCGCGCAGCAGGTTGTCCTGCTTGGCCGGCACCCAGGCGCTCTGGCCGTCCGGCGAGATCACCGCCGGCGCCAGGTAGTTCGGGATGCCGCGGCCCTGCAGCAGGCTGTCGGGCTTGTCGCTGTGCTGCAGCACGACGGTGCGCTCCACCGCCATCGCCGCGGTCACGACGACCACCTCACCGCCCTTCTTGACGCCGCCCACCGCGGTCTGCACGCTGGCCGTGCCCTCGCCCGGCAGCGCCGGCGAGATGAAGCGCGACACCAGCACGCGGTCGCTCGCCGCCGTCACCGACACGTGGCGCGGGTTGGCCCCGACCGCCACGCTGCCGAGCGTCGCGCCGGTCGACGCGTTCAGCTTCAGCAGCTGGCCGGTGCCTTCGAGCGCGACGTAGGCCGCGCTGCCATCGGGCGCGAAGGCCAGCCCGAACGGCTGCGACGCGCGCGGCAAGGCCACCGTCTGCGCGACCGCCAGCGTGCCGGCGTTGACGATGGTGATCGTCGCGTCGCCCTTGTTGACGACCCACATCCGGCCGTCCGGGGCGCGTGCCACGCTGCGCGGCCGCGCGCCGACCGCGATCTCGGCCACCCGCGCTTGCGTGCTGCCGTTGAAGACGCTGACGCTGTCGTTGTCCTGGTTGACCAGCCAGACGCGCGGCGTCGTGGCCGGCTCCAGCGCGATCGCCGACGACGCGGTCGGGCGGGCCGCGGTCGCCGTCGCGTAGACCGCCTGCTTGAAGGTGCGCGAGGTCACGACGTTGTTCGCGTCGATCGCCTCGACCGTCACGTTGTAGAGGCCCGGCGCCGCATAGGTGTGGGCGATCGACGTCGCGGTGGAATACGCCGTCTGCGCCGTGCCGTCGCCGAAGGTCCAGCGGTAGCGGGTGCCGGTGCCGCCGTTCGACGCGACATTGAAGGTGACGCTGCCGCCCGACGCGACCGGCGCCGCCGCGACCGGGTCGATCACGAAGGCCGCCGCGCTGACGTTCCAGCCGAAGGCCGCACTCGCGGTGCCGCCGTGGCCGTCGTTGACTCCGATCGTCACCGCGAAGTTGCCGACCGTGGTCACCGTGCCGCTGATCAGCCCGCTGGTAGCGTTGATCGACAAGCCGCTCGGCAGTCCGGTGGCCGAGTACGCGAGCGCATCGCCGTCCGGGTCGCCGGCACTGACGCCGAACGACACCGCCTGGCCGACCAGGTTGTTGCGGTTGGCGATCGGCGCGATGGCCGGTGCGCGGTCGACCGTCACCGTCTTCTCCGAACTGCGGTCGGGGAAATCGTTGAAGTTGCCGCTCTTCAGCAGCGACCAGTTGACGCCGTCGTTGCCGATGTAGAAGTTGTACGCGGCGATGGTGCCGTTCAGCCCGGTGGCGGCCGGCCGCGGCAGGTACTTGAAGCCGCCGATGCCGCGCGCGGTGCCGAGGTTGACGATGAAGCGGTGCGGCAGCGGCGCATTGCCGCCGGTGTACTTGGTGTGCCAGAAGGTCGCGGCATCGCCGTCGATCGCGGCGGCGCCGGAGTTCTGCCCGCTTGCCGCTTCCTGGCTGTCGACCTGCACCGCCCAGCCGGTGCGCGGGATCACCGCGCCCGCGCGGTCCAGCAGGTTGAACTCGGCCATCGAGGTCCAGGCGTTGCCGCCCTGCTCCGACACCGCTTCCAGCATCACGTACTGCACCGTCGCGCCGAGCACCGGCGTGACGTTCCACGCCAGCATCGTGCTGCTGGCGGCCACGTCGTTGCGCGCGCTGACCGTGACGACGTACTGGCCGACCGTGGTCGGCGTGCCGGTGATCGCACCGGTGGTCGTGTTCAGCGACAGGCCCGGCGGCAGCCCGGTGGCCGACCAGGTCAGCGTGCCGGTCGGCGTGGTGGCGGCCAGCGCCAGGCTCACCGCGTTGCCGCTGATGCTGCTCTGCGTGCCGGGATTGACCAGCTTCGGCGCGGCGTCGCCGCTGACGCGAACCATCTTGGCCACCGACGGCGTGCCGGCTGCGTTCATCGCGAACAGCATGTAGTAGCCGGGCAGCAGCACGCCGGGGTTCGACGGCAACGCCAGCGAGTACGCATTGGTGCCGGTGGTGGTGAACTGCAGCGGGATGCGGCGCTGGTCGTTGTTGACGGTGTGCGTGGTCGAGCCCACGCGCACCAGCGAGAACTGCGCGACTGCGGCGTTCGTCGTCACCGCGATGTTGGTCCCCTGCGTCGCGGTGGCCGGCGCGGTGCTGATCGCCGGCCGCGTCGCGAGCGTGCCGTCGTCGTTCAGCAGGTAGTGCGGCGTCAGGATCTGCGCGTTCGCATGGTTGGTCGAACAGCTGCCGCACAGGCCGCTGCCGGCCGTCAGCACGCGGGCGTCGGGCAGCAGCAGCGCGATGCTGTGGTAGTTGCGCGGCACGCCGATCGGCGGCAGCGGCACGAAGGTCTCGGTGGCCGGGTCCCACAGCTCGGGCACCAGCGCCGAGTTGTCGTCGGACCATGGGTGGCCGAAGCTGTGGCCGCCGACGACCAGCACCTGCCCGTTCGGCAGCACGACGCCGTTGCTGAAGATGCGCGAATACGCCATCGGCGCGACCTTGCGCACCGAGACGCCGGCGTTCACGTCGATCACGTAGGCGCGGTTGTTGGCGTTCTGCCCTTCATAGGCCGGCGCGCCGCCGACCTTCAGGATCTTTCCGATGTCGTACATCACCGCGTTGCCGCTCTGGCTGTACGCATCGTCGCCGCGCGTGCCGGCCGGCGCGATGCTGCCGGTGCCGCCGTTCGCCTGCGGGTCGATCCAGTTCATGTTGGCGGCCGGGCCGGCGTGCAGCACCTTGCCGTTCGGGGCCGGGAACAGCCACATGTGGTTGTCGGCGCGGAACGCGAAGTCGGGGTCGTTGCCGAGCGCCGCATCGACCGGCACGCCGGTGAGCCTCGCCCAGCCGCCGGCGGCGGTCCAGCGCTCGCCGTGCTTGTTGCCGCGCCCGCCGCTCCACGAGCCGCCGAGCGTGAAGACCGAACCGTCGGCGAGGATCGTGTTGGCGTTGTAGCCGCGCGGGATCTGCATCGTCGCGGCGGTGCTCCAGGCATTGGCCACCGGGTCGTAGATCGTGGTCTTGCCGCTGTCCTTGCCGCCGTTGACGAGGATGCGGCCGTCCGGCAGGTTGGTGGTGCCGGTGCAGAACATGTCGTGGCCGGTCTGCGTCACCAGCGTCTCGCCGGCGGTCTGCGTGGCCGGGTCGAACAGCGTGGTCCAGGTCTGGCCGCTGGGCGCACCGTCGGTGAAGCGGTCGGACGAGGCCCACAGCATCACCTTGCCGTTCGGCAGCAGCGCGGCCGACGGCGTCACCATCGACAGCGGGATCAACGGTGTCCACTGGCCGGCCCCCGGCGCGGCCACCGCGGCCGCGCGCTCGGTGGGCGGCGCGCCCGCCTCGGCCGAAGGGGGAGTCGGCGCGGGGTCGCTGCCGCCGCCACCGCACGCTGCCAGCAGCAGCGCACCAATCAGCGAGGCGCACCGCGGCGCCCCGGCTCGGAATGAACGGGTCATGCTTGTCTCCTGCCGGCACATGCGGTGGCTTCAGGGCTCGCGCTGCACCTTGTGTTTGAACTCTGCTCGAACGCTCTGTTGAACGTATGTTCTATTTTTACTTAGTGTAGAACACATGCTCTTTTTACAGCGCGAGCGAGGCGGTGTCAACGCGGGTCGGCCCGACGCGGTGTAACGAGCGTCGCGGATTGGCATCCGGGAATCAACCGTCAATCGGGCGCGACCGGCGGCACCGTCAACGTGCCGCGATGCCGTTGCAGCACCCACGCAACGACCAGCACCACCCCCCAGGCCGTCGCATAGGACAGCCCCGCCCCGAGCGTAGGCAGCGCCAACGCGAGCACCATGAAGAACGCACCGAAGCCGACCATGCCACGCAGGAAGCCGGCCAGCAGTTCGATGGTCGCGTCGGCGCCATGCCGCGCGCGCGTGAAGCACGGCAGCACGTTGCCGGTGATCGGCAGCGCGAGCAGCAGCCCGCTGACCGCCGCCGGGAACACCGACGCGCCGCCCATGATTGCGGCCGCCAGCGCCGCGGCGGCGGCCACGCGCAGCACCAGCTCGATCGGCGGGATGCGCAGCACCGTGCGCTCGCGCCGGTGCGCCGGCATCGACCGCAGCCCGGCCCATGGCGCCAACGCCGCGAGCACGCAGGCCGCCGGCAGCGGCAACGCGACCCACGCCAGCAGGCTGCCGACCGCGAGGAACACCGCATTCGCCGCCAACAGCGCCACCCACCACGGCCAGCGCCGCACCGCATGCGCGAACGCCACCATGTGCGACAGCATCGCCGGGTAGGCGACGATCGTCGCGACCGCGATCGCGTGCGCCTGCGACAGCGGCGCCTGCAGCAGCACGAAGCCCATGATCGGCCCCGCAATCATCGGCAGGCCCGACAAGGTGCCCGCGACGCCATGGCCGAAGCGCTTCGCGGCGACGCTGGCCGCGAGCACGACCGCGCAGACTAGCGCGAGCTTCAGCAGGAACACCGGGGGGACCGTCGGGGGGGCATGCCCAAAAAAGGCACGCCAAAAAGAATGGGCCCGCCGGCAGGAACTGGAGAACTGCGACAGCGGGCCCGAAGGTCCGGCCGGAGGGAGGAGAGGGCCGGACAACTCGGCCGGAGGGAGGTATTGGCCGAGCGGGTCGAAGTGTAGGGAGCGTTCACCCCCTGGCCCACCCGCCTACACCGGTCCATCTGTACTGACATCGTTTGCCACTTGCCGTTGGCCCCCTCAGGCCGCCCCGTAGCCGCCGCCGCCCGGCGTCTCGACCACGAACACGTCGCCCGGCCCCATCGCCACCGAGCCGATGTGGTCCAGCGTCTCGACCTGGCCGTCGGCCCGTTCGACCCGGTTGATGCCCGGCATGCCGGGCGATCCACCGGCCATGCCGAACGCGCCGGCATGCCGCCCGTTCGACAGGATCGACGCCGTCATCGGCTCGAGGAAGCGCACGCGCCGCACGCCGCCATCGCCGCCGCGGTGGCGCCCGCTGCCGCCCGAACCGGGGCGGATCTGGTAGCTCTCCAGCCGCACCGGAAAGCGGAACTCGAGCACCTCCGGATCGGTGAGCCGCGAGTTCGTCATGTGCGTCTGCACGACCGAGGTGCCGTCGAAATCCGGCCCGGCACCCGAGCCGCCGGAGATCGTCTCGTAGTACTGGTAGGTCGCGTTGCCGAAGGTGAAGTTGTTCATCGTGCACTGGCCGGCCGCCATCACGCCGAGCGCGCCGTACAGCGCGTTGGTGATGCAGGTCGAGGTCTCGACGTTGCCCGCCACCACCGACGCCGGCGGGTTCGGGTTCAGCATCGAGCCCTCGGGGATGATCACCTGCAGCGGCTTCAGGCAGCCGGCGTTCAGCGGGATGTCGTCGTTGACCAGCGTGCGGAACACATACAGCACCGCCGCCATGCAGACCGCGCGCGGCGCGTTGAAGTTGTTCGTCAGCTGGGCCGAGGTGCCGGTGAAATCGATCACCGCGCTGCGCGCCTGCTCGTTCACGCGAATGGCCACGCTGATGCGCGCGCCGTTGTCCAGCGGCAGCACGAACGCGCCGTCCTTCAGCCGGGTGATCACGCGGCGCACCGATTCCTCGGCGTTGTCCTGCACGTGGCGCATGTAGGCCTGCACCACGTCGAGCCCGAACTGCAGCACCATCTTGCGCAGCTCCTGCACGCCCTTCTCGTTGGCGGCGATCTGCGCCTTCAGGTCGGCGATGTTCTGCTGCGGGTTGCGCGACGGGTGCGCGCCGCTCTTCAGCAGCGCGAGCATCTCGGCCTCGCGCAGCACGCCGGCCTCGACCAGCTTGACGTTGTCGATCTGCACGCCCTCTTCGTCGATGCGCGTCGAGAACGGCGGCATCGAGCCCGGCGTGATGCCGCCGATGTCGGCATGGTGGCCGCGCGAGCCGACATAGAACAGCGGCTTGTCGCCGGCCGCCTCGGTCGGGTAGACCGGCGTCACCACCGTCACGTCGGGCAGGTGCGTGCCGCCGTGGTACGGGTCGTTCAGCACGAAGACGTCGCCCGGCCGCATGCGCCCGGCGTTGCCCTGGATCACCGTCTTGATCGATTCGCTCATCGAGCCCAGGTGCACCGGCATGTGCGGCGCATTGGCGATCAGGTTGCCGTCGGCATCGAACAGCGCGCAGCTGAAGTCGAGCCGCTCCTTGATGTTCACCGAGTACGCGGTGTTCTGCAGCTGCAGCCCCATCTGCTCGGCGATGTTCATGAACAGGTTGTTGAACACCTCCAGCATCACCGGGTCGACCGTGGTGCCGATCGCGCGGCGCGCCTCGCGCGGCTGCACGCGGTCGAGCAGCAGGTGGTCGTACGCAGTGACGCGGGCGCGCCAGCCGGGCTCGACGACGGTGGTCGCGGTCTTCTCGGCGATGATGGCCGGGCCGTCGATGGTGTGGCCGGGCAGCGCGTCCTCGCGCACCACCAGCGCCGCATCCCACCAGCGTCCGCCGCTGAACAGCCGCACCGTCTCGCGCACCGGCGCCGCGCCGCTCGCGGCCAGCGCATGGCGCGGCTCGACCGGCGCATCGCCGGCGCCCACCGCCTCGACCGACACCGCCTCGACCACCAGCCGGCGCTCGTTCATCAGGAACGCGAAGCGCTGGCGGTACGCCGCCTCGAATGCGGCCTGGATGGCGTCCGGCGTGCCGAACGGCACCACCAGCGCCGAATCGGTGCCCTCGTAGCGCACATGCACGCGGCGCAGCACCGTCACCGCGGCGCTGCTGGTGCCCTGGCGCTTCAGCTCGCCTTCGGTCTCGGCGGCCAGCGCATCGAGCAGCTCGGTCACCGCCGGCATCGCGCCGGCCAGCGGCAGCTCGACCGCGCGCTCGCGCAGCACCGCCTGGTCGGCCAGCCCCATGCCGTAGGCCGACAGCACGCCGGCCAGCGGGTGCGCGAACACCCGGTTCATGCCGAGTGCATCGGCGACGCGGCAGGCATGCTGGCCGCCGGCGCCGCCGAAGCACTGCAGCGCGTAGCGCGTCACGTCGTAGCCGCGGGCCACCGAGATCTTCTTGATCGCATTGCCCATCGCGCCGACCGCGATGTCGATGAAGCCTTCGGCCACCTCCTCCGGCGAGCGCCTGACGCCGGTCGCGCGCTCGATGTCGGCCGCCATCTCGCCGAACTTGCGCAGCACCACGTCGCGGTCGAGCGACTCGTCGGCATGCGGCCCGAACACCTTCGGGAAATGCGCCGGCTGGATCTTGCCGAGCATCACGTTCGCATCGGTCACCGCGAGCGGGCCGCCGCGGCGGTAGCAGGCCGGTCCGGGGTTCGCGCCGGCGCTCTCCGGGCCGGCGCGAAAGCGCGCGCCGTCGAAGCTGAGGATCGAGCCGCCGCCGGCCGCCACCGTGTGGATGCTCATCATCGGCGCGCGCATGCGCACGCCGGCCACCTGCGTCTCGAACGCCCGCTCGAACTCGCCGGCGAAGTGGCTCACGTCGGTCGACGTGCCGCCCATGTCGAAGCCGATCACCTTGACGTCAGCCACCGCATTGCCGTTCGCGCCGGCCGGCAGGTCGTCGACCTGCACGCCCAGCGGCGACAGGCCGAGCTGCGCGGTGCGCACCATGCCGACGATGCCGCCGGCCGGGCCGGACAGGATCGCGTCCTTGCCCTGGAAGGCATGCGCATCGGTCAGTCCGCCGGACGACTGCATGAAGAACAGCTTCACGCCGGGCATCTCGCCGGCGACCTGCTCGACGTAGCGGCGCAGGATCGGCGACAGGTAGGCGTCGACCACCGTGGTGTCGCCGCGGCCGACCAGCTTCATCAGCGGGCTGACCTCGTGCGACACGCTGATCTGCGGAAAGCCGACGCGCTGCGCGATCGCCTTCGCGGCGAGCTCGTGCGCGGTGAAGCGGTAGCCGTGCATGAAGACGATCGCGACGCTGCGCAGCCCGGCGTCGTGGGCCGCCTGCAGGTCGGCCTGCAGCTGCGCTTCGTCGAGCGCCTCGATCAGGTCGCCCTTCGCGCCGACGCGCTCGCGCGCCTCGATCACCCGGCTGTACAGCAGCTCGGGCAGCTGGATGTGGCAGTCGAAGATGCGCGGCCGGTCCTGATACGCGATGCGCAGCGCATCGCGGAACCCGCGCGTCGTGACCAGCAGCGTCGGCTCGCCCTTGCGTTCGAGCAGCGCGTTGGTGGCCACCGTGGTACCCATCTTCACGCACTCGACGCGCTCGGCCGGGAACGACTCGCCCGGCTTCAGCCCGAGCAGGTGGCGGATGCCGGCGACCGCGGCATCGCGGTACTGCTCGGGGTTCTCGCTGAGCAGCTTGTGGGTGACCAGCACACCGTCGGGCCGCTTCGCGACCACGTCGGTGAACGTGCCGCCGCGGTCGATCCAGAACTGCCAGCGGTCGGTGCCTTGAACTTGAGCTTGCATGGATTCCTTCCTGTGCCTCGCGGTGGAGGTCTTCACGACCCGAGTATCCCAACCCCGGGACTCACAACCCGAGATAGGCCTTTTTCACGTCGTCGTTGGCGGCCAGCTCGGCGCCGCTGCCCTGCATCACGATGCGCCCGGTCTGGATCACGTAGCCATGGTGCGCGATCGACAAGGCCTTGTGCAGGTTCTGCTCGACCAGCAGGATCGTCACGCCGGTGTCGTTGACGCGCTGGATCACCTCCAGCACCTTCGCGACGAACTTCGGCGCGATGCCCCACGACGGCTCGTCCAGCATCAGCAGCTTCGGCCTGGCCATCAGCCCGCGCGCGATCGCGAGCATCTGCTGCTCGCCGCCGCTCATGGTGCCGGCGAGCTGCGTCTCGCGCTCCTTCAGGATCGGGAACAACGCGAACATCTCGTCGATGCCGGCCGCCACCTCGTGCGCATCGCGGCGGGTGAAGGCGCCGAGTTCGAGATTGCGCCGCACCGTCAGCCGCGGGAACAGCCGCCGGCCTTCGGGCACCAGCGACAGCCCCAGCGGCACGCGCTGGTGCGCCGCCAGGTCGTGCACCGGCCGGCCGTCGAAGCGCACGCTGCCGGCGTCGAGCCGGTTGAGCCCGGCGATCGCGCGCAGCGTGGTCGACTTGCCGTTGCCGTTGCCGCCGACCAGCGCGACGATCCTGCCCTGCGGCACGTCGAGACTCACGTCGGAGAGCGCGAGCACACCGCCGTAGCTGACGCGGAGATTCGAGACCTGCAGCATCACTCGTCTCCCAGGTAGGCGTGGATCACGTGCGGGTCGCGGGAGACCTCGGCCGGGGTTCCATCGGCGATCTTGAGGCCGCGGTCCAGCACGACGATCCTGTCGGCGATCGGCATGATGCCTTCGAGCACATGCTCGACGATCAGGCACGCGATGCCGCGCTCGCGGATGGCCTGCACCACCGCGACCATCTCGCGCACCTCGGTCGGGTTCAAGCCGGCCATCACCTCGTCCATCAGCAGCAGCTTCGGCGCGATCGCCAGCGCGCGGGCCACCGCCAGGCGGCGCTGCTCGCTGATCGTCATGCTGCCGGCCGGCTTGTCGGCGAACGCGTCGAGCCTGACGAAAGCGAGCCACTGCATCGCCTCGTCGCGCGCTGCCGAGACGCGGCGCGTGCGCAGCAGCGCGCCGGCCATCACGTTCTCGCAGGCCGTCATGCTGGTGAAGGTGCGCGCGACCTGGAAGGTGCGGCCGACGCCGGCTCGGGCGCAGGCCTCGGGCGGCAGGCCGGAGATGACCTGGCCGGCCAGCCGGATCTCGCCGGCGCTGGGCGCGTAGAAACCGGCGACGCAGTTGAACGCCGTCGTCTTGCCGGCGCCGTTCGGGCCGATCAGCCCGACGATCTGGCCGGCGTCGACGCTGAACGACACGTCCTGGTTGGCCATCAGGCCGCCGAAGCGCTTGCTGACGCCTTGCAACTCAAGCAGGCTCATGACTGCCCCTCGTCCGTCGTGTACGCCGGCCGATCCCCCGAGGGGATGCGGGCCGGCTTGGGAGCGGCCCGGCGCTCGGCCCGCCGCGCTGCTCTGCGCCGCTGCCACTCGCGGAACCCGCCGATCAGCCCGCTCGGGTAGAACACCGCGATGCCGACGATCAGCGCCGCGTAGATGATCGTGTCGGTGCCGCGGCCGGTGCCGCCGAAGCTGGCGCGCGTCAGCTCCTCGATCGTCGTCAGCACCACCGAGCCGACCACCGGCCCGAACAGCGTGCCGACGCCGCCGAGGATGGAGACCAGCGCCATCTTGATCGACAGCGCGGTCGACAGCACCGAGCCGGGGTCGATGTACAGCTCCTTCTGCGCGTACAGGCTGCCGCCGAGCGCGGTGAAGAACGCGCTGATCGACAAGGCCACCTGCTTGTAGCGCGCGATGTTGATGCCGATGCTGCGCGCGGCATCGGGCTCGTCCTTGATCGCGCGCAGGTAGTAGCCGATGTGGCTGCGCTCGACCGCCCAGGTCGCGAGCAGCGTCAGCGCCAACAGCCCGAGCGCGAGCCAGTAGTACGGCGCCTTGTCGGCGAACACCATCGCGCCCCAGCCCCGCTGGTCCATCGGGATCGTCAGGCCGACCGCGCTGCCGGCGTCCTCCCAGTTGGTGAACACGATCTGCACGATCTCGGCGACCGCGATCGTCGCCATCGCGAAGTAGTGGCCCTTCAGCCGGAAGCACGACCAGCCGAACGCCAGGCTCGACAGCGCCGCGACCCCGCCGCCGAGCAGCATGCCGAGCCACGGGTTCAGCCCGAAGTTCAGCAGCAGCATCGTCGAGGTGTAGGCGCCGAGCCCGTAGAACGCCGCGTGGCCGAGCGAGACCTGGCCGGCATAGCCGCCGAGCAGGTTCCACGCGACGCCAAGCTGCGCGGCCATCAGCACCAGGATCGCGAGGTTCAGGTGCGACGGGCTGTGCGTGACGAACGGCAGCAGCAACGCCGCGGCCGCGAGCACGGCCAGCGCCGCGGTCTTTGTCGAAGCTTTCATGCTTTCCCCATCAGGCCCTGCGGCCGGAACATCAACACCGCGAGGAACAGCACCAGCACGACCGCGGTCTTGTACGGCGGGCCGAGCAGCAGCCCGCCCATCACCTCGATCACGCCGACCAGGATGCCGGCCCAGAACGCGCCGGTCACGCTGCCGAAGCCACCGAGGTTGACCACCACGAAGGCGAGCAGGATGAAGTTGGCACCGACCTCCGGGAAGATCGGGAAGAAGGTCGCGAGCAGCACGCCCGCCGCGCCGGCACAGGCCGCGCCGATGCCCCAGGCGAGGGCAAACATGCGGTGCGAATCGATGCCCATCAGCTGCGCGGCCTCCTTGTCGGCCGCGGTCGCCTCGAGCGCGGCGCCGAGCCGGGTGCGTGTCAGGAAGAAGTGCACCAGCGCGGTGACCGCGATCGCGCCGAGCCCGGCCACCAACTGCGGACGCCCGAGCTGCAGGCCGGCCAGCTTGATGCTGCCGCTGACCCACGAGCCCTCGATCGAGCGGAAGTCGGGCTTCCACAGGAACTGCGCGACGCCGCGCAGCAGGATCATCAGCCCGAAGGTGGTGAAGATCTGGCTGAGCATCGGCGCGTCGATGATGCGGCGGATCACCAGCTTGTACAGCAGCATGCCGAACGCGAACAGCATCAGCACCGTGAGCGGCAAGGTGAGCAGCGGGTCGAGCGCGAACAGCGCGAACAGCCAGAAGCTCGCGTACATGCCGAGCATCAGGAACTCGCCGTGCGCGAAGTTCACGATGTCCATCACGCCGAAGATCATCGTGAGGCCGATCGCGACCAGCGCGTAGATCAAGCCGATCAGCACGCCGGAGGCGAGGGTCTGGAGAAGGATCTCTGCGGTCATGTCGAACGTCCCGGCAACCGGCTTACTTGCGCTGGTCCCACTTCGGCATCGGCCAGGTCACCTCGCGCGTCGCGAGGTTGAACGGGTACACCGTGTTGTACTTGCCGTCGACGATCTGCACCAGGATGCCGCGGCCCAGCGTGTTCTGGCCGGTGGCATCGAACTTGACGCCCTTCCACGGCATGATCAGGTTCTCGGCGCGCAGGTCGGTCTCGGCCAGCGCCTTGCGGATCGCCTCCGGCTCGGTCGACGCGGCACGGTTGATCGCATCGGCCAGCACCATCAGCCCGGTGAAGGTGCGCGACGAGTTGCCGGTGAAGTTGGCCTTGTGCCGCGCGAAGAACAGGTCGTTGACCTGCTTGATCAGCGGGTTGCGCGTCGCGAGGTCGAGCGCCCACACCTCGCGCGTGATCACGTACTCGGCGTCCTTGCCCAGCGTGCGGATGAACTCGGTGTCGGTGAAGCCGGCGTTGTTCGCGAGGATCATGTCCGGAGAGAAGCCGAGTTCCTTGTACGTCTTCATCGACAGCAGCGCGTCGCCCAGGTACGACGACTGCATCACCAGCGACGGGTTGGCCGCCTTCAGCGTCTGCACTTCCGACGTGAGCTGCGTGCTCTTGGCCGGGTAGGTCACCTGCTTGACCAGCGCGTAGCCCTTCTCGGGCGCAAGCTTCGCCTGCAGCTTGGTGGTCTCGTTGCCCCACAGCGTGTTCTCGTTGAAGGTCGCGATCGCGCCGACCTTGAAGTTCTTCTTCGCTTCCAGCTCCTTCAGGAAATCGAAGAAGTTGTGCACGAACAGGTCGTCGTGCGGCGTGGTGCGGAAGAACCACTTGAAGCCGCGCGCCGTCAGCGAGGCCGACGACGACTCCGGGTTCAGGAAGGGCACGCCGTAGCGCTCGGCCACCTGGCTCGCGGTGGCGGTCACGTTGCTGTTGTAGGCGCCGACGAGTGCCGCCACCTTCTCCTGCGTGATCAGCCGCTCGGCCTCGGTCGCGCCGGCCTGCGGGTTGCCCTGGTGGTCGGCGAATACCAGCTTGATCTTCGCGCCCTTCAGCTTCGGCAGCCCGCCGCCGGCGGCGAACGGCAGGTCGGCAATGGACTTCGCGCCGTTGTTGATGATGTCGGCGGCCAGCTCGAGCGCGTTCTTCAGCTCGGCGCCGGTCGACGCAGCCGGTCCGGTCAGCGGGTAGATCACGCCGATCTTCACCTCGGCAGCCTGCGCACGCGCGCCGCTGCCGAAACCCAGGCCGAACAAGGTGGCGCCCAGCGCCTGGAGAACACTGCGACGCGGTTGCGGATGTGGCATGGGGACTGCTCCTGGAAGTGAAGTGATGAGGGACGTCAGAGGCTCGCGATGTGCGAGTTCAGCAGGTCGGTGATCAGCATCGCGCCGGGCGCGTGCGTGATGCAGAACTCGGGGCGTGCCTGCGCGATCGCGGCCTGGGGCGTCACGCCGCAGGCCCAGAAGACCGGCAGCTCGCCGGGCAGCACGTCGACCGCGTCGCCGTAGTCGGGCCGCGCGAGGTCGGCGATGCCGATCTGCGCCGGGTCGCCCAGGTGCACCGGCGCGCCGTGCACCGACGGGAAGCGCGACGTCACCTGCACCGCGCGAATCGCGTCGGCCGCCGTCATCGGGCGCATCGAGACCACCATCGGGCCGTGGAACGGGCCGGCCGGCACGGTCTGCAGGCTGGTGCGGTACATCGCGACGTTGCGGTTCTGCTGCACGTGGCGCAGCGGCACGCCGGCGTCCAGCAGCGCCTGCTCGAACGAGAACGAGCAGCCGATCATGATGCTGACCAGGTCGTCGCGCCACAGCGTTGCGATGTCGGTCGGCTCGTCGACCAGCTCGCCATGCCGCCACACGCGGTAGCGCGGCACGTCGCTGCGGATGTCGATGTCGTGTCCGAGCGTCGGCAGCATCGGGTCGCCCGGCTCCGAGACGGCCAGCACCGGGCACGGCTTCGGGTTGCGCTGGCAGTAGCGCAGGAAGTCGTTCGCGAGCGCCTGCGGCAGGATCACCAGGTTGCCCTGCACATGGTCGTCGGCGAGGCCGCTGGTGTGGCTGGCGTGTCGGCCGGCGCGGATCTCGGCGCGGGCGCGCGTTGCACTGGAGAACGTCTGTTCAGGCTTCATGACAAGACCCTGGCGGCTGGTGGGTTTGCGAATGGAGCGGATTGTGTTGGCCTGAACGGGCTTGCCGCAAACAAGAAATTTTTCGCTCAGTTCATCGATTTTTTCGATGCGCCGAGTTGGGGTTTTCACCCGGTTTTGGTGCGCGGCGTGGTGCGCGGTGTCGTGCGTCTCCTCGGCGCCTTCGCCCCTGCCTTCGGCACGCCGATGAACTCGAACACCGCATCCAGCACGTCGATCGCGACCGACGAGGTCGGGTCGTCGCGCCAGCTCGCATGCACCGGCAACGGGAGCAGCGGCGCGTCGCAGGCCAGCGGCTTGATCGGCAGGCGTTCGCCAAGCCGCAGCACCGCGGCCAGCGGCAGCGTCGCGACGCCGATGCCGCCTTCCACCAGCTGCACCATCGCCGAGATCGATGAGATCGCATGCACCCGCCTCGGCTCCAGCCCGGCCTCTCGGAACAGGTCGAGCAGCGCCACGTGGGGCTGCGAGCCGCGCTGGAAGGTCAGCAGCTCCAGCGGCGCCAGGTCGGCCAGCATGTAGCGGCGCTTGCGGTGCAGGTCCTTGTGGCCGACGAACACCATCTCCATCGGCGGCAGCGCCCGGCTGCGCAGGTTCTCGCCCGAGGTCGGCAGCGCCGCGAAGGCCAGGTCGAGCGCACCGCGCTGCACCTGGTCGACCAGCACCGGCGTGGTCTCGACCGTCAGCTCGAGCGCGAAATCGGGATGGGTGCGGCGCATGTGCTGCACCCAGTCGATCAGCCACGAATGCAGCACCGACTCGATGACGCCGATGCGCAGCGACACCGCGCGCTGCGCGCCGCCGGCCGCGGCGCCCATCTCGGCCTTGATGTCGCGGTGCAGCGCCAGCAGCCGCTGCGCATGCGTGAAGAAGCGCAACCCGCCGACCGTCAGGCGGAACTGCTTGTCGCGCCGGTCGAGCAGCAGCACGCCGAGCTCTTCTTCGAGCGCCGCGATGCGGCTGGACATCGCCGACTGCGTGATGAACAGCTTCTCGGCGGCGCGCGAGACGCTCTTCAGCGTGACGACCCAGTAGAAGGCTTCGACGAAACGGTGGTTCATGCAGCGCATTGTCGGCACTCGGCGGCATGCGGCCTTCCGCCCGGGCATCCATCAGTTGTTTGCAAATAGATTGCACACGATGTATTATTCGCCCCATGGCACGCAACACCTCACGCTCCGCAGCCGGCAAGCCGGCCAGTGCAGCATCGTTCTCCCAGCAGCTCGACCAGCAACTGTGCTTCGCGCTCTATTCGACGATGCTGGGCTTCAACAAGGTCTACCGCGACCTGCTGAAGGACCTGGGGCTGACCTACCCGCAGTACCTGGTGATGATGGTGCTTTGGGAGCGCGACGATCTGACTGTCGGCGACATCAGCGAGCGGGTGTTCCTCGATTCGCCGACGCTGACGCCGCTGCTGAAGCGCCTTCAATCGTCCGGCCTGGTCGACCGCACGCGTTCGGCCGTCGACGAGCGCCAGGTGCTGCTCACGCTGACCGATGCCGGTCGTGCATTGCGCAGCCGTGCATCGCACCTGCCGCAGTGCATCGCCACCGCCGCCGACATGCCGGTGGCCGAGATCCTCGACCTGCGTGATCGCCTGCTGGCGCTGCGCGGGCGCATGTTCGACCACGCGGCCGCCTGAAGCGCGGCCTCTTCTCCCCCCCTGAAGCGCCGAAGCCATGACCCACGACACCAAGACCTGATATTTACTTAGTACACGATCTTTTAGCAAGCGCAACACATCGTCGATCCGACCGTTCCACGTTCCCTCACTCACCAGGAGCTTTCCATGAATGCATTCGCCAAATCCCTGATCGCCCTTTCGGCCGTTGCCGCCTTCGCCGGCGCCGCGAGCGCTGCGCAGAAGGCGACGGCCGCCAAGCCGGCCGTCGCCGCCGCGCAGCCGGCCGGCAGCTACGTCACCACGAAGGACGGCGTGCAGCTGTACTACAAGGACTGGGGTCCGCGCGACGGCCAGCCGGTGATCTTCAGCCACGGCTGGCCGCTCGATTCGGACAGCTGGGAATCGCAGATGCTGTTCCTGGCCGACCACGGCTACCGCGTGATCGCGCATGACCGCCGCGGCCACGGCCGCTCCAGCCAGCCCTGGGACGGCAACGACATGGACCATTACGCCGACGACCTGGCTGCGGTGATCCAGGCCGTGAACCTGAAGGGCAAGAAGGCGGTGCTGGTCGGCTTCTCGACCGGCGGCGGCGAGGTGGCGCGCTACATCGGCCGGCATGGCACCGGCCGGGTCGCGAAGGCGGTGCTCGTCTCGGCGGTGCCGCCGCAGATGGTCAAGGGCAAGGTCAACCCGAACGGCGTGCCGATCGAGGTGTTCGACGGCCTGCGCAAGGCGCAGATCGAGAACCGCTCGCAGCTCTACAAGGACATCGCGAGCGGCCCGTTCTACGGCTTCAACCGCCCGGGCGCCAAGGTCTCGCAGGGCCTGGTCGACAACTGGTGGCTGCAGGGCATGGCGGGCGGCCACAAGAACACGCTGGACTCGATCAAGGCCTTCTCGGAGACCGACTTCACCGAGGACCTGAAGAAGTTCGACGTGCCGACGCTGGTGATCCACGGCGACGACGACCAGATCGTGCCGATCGACATCTCGGGCAAGGCCTCGGCGAAGCTGGTCAAGGGCGCGCAGTTGATCGTCTACGCCGGTGCGCCGCACGGGCTGACCGACACGCACAAGGAGCGCTTGAACCAGGATCTGCTGGAGTTCATCCGCAAGTAAGGCAAGCGGATGTCGACGCGGCCCGCGCAGTGCGGCGGACCGCGTCGCTCGGCGAAGCAGCAGGTTCACCACCGCCAGCCGGCTTCATGGCGTGTCTCGCCGAGAAATTGCAGATCCTCGAGGGCACCGATGGAACAGACCTTGCTAAAGCGTAGAAGTCCGTATGGTCGTC
>Ga0065165_1000831_pt1 | contig 40595 bp, 48 predicted proteins | sample AraplaMF_Cvi_mMF_FD_63813 | JGI IMG/M metagenome (GOLD analysis project Ga0065165, IMG submission 63813) | Arabidopsis root microbial communities from the University of North Carolina, USA - plate scrape MF_Cvi_mMF (version 2) (version 3) | ecosystem: Host-associated > Plants > Roots >... | reverse complement strand
GTCCGCTTACGGCGAGGGCGCTGCCAGCGAGGACGCATGTCAGGGCTTTGGTTAGCCGGAAATCTATTATGATGTCTTTCCAGGCGGGGTTGGCGGTGGGCTGGCCGGTGAGGATGTTCAGGATCTCTGAAAGGGGAATTTGCACACTGCCGATGGTAATGTTGACGAGGAAGAGGAAGATCAGGAGAGACGGGAGTAGGAAACGCATAGGAGAAATCAGGGTGAGTGCGGAGGGCGAGAGCGGAAAGTCAGAGTGAGCGTGAGTGTGAGGAATGAGGGTGAGCCCGCGTTTGCTGAAGCTATCCTCCTTCGCTAAAGCTATGGCCGGTGAAGGGCGGGGTGCAATGTGAGAGTGGAGTGTGGGTCTGGAATAGAAGGATCAAGATTAGTGAAATTATTTAAGAATGGCGATGGGGAATCAGGGGTGCGAGTAGCGTGAGGAGGTGTGGGGGAGCAGTTGGGGAGGGGGATGGATTGGGAAGTGGGTACTCTGGTCGCGCTCGAACCGTGCTCTAACCATACTGTATCCAGACACTCCGGGACGGTGTTGTGACGGGATAGGGTGGTTTTGAGGGGTAGGGAGGGGGCGTTTCCCGGGACAAATGCGGAGGCTTACGACCGTTCGGATTATTTTGTTTTTGGGTGTTTTGGGTGAGGTTAGGTGTTGATAAAGAGGGAAGTGTGTTGTGTGTGAAAATTTTTTTTTGTGTGTTTTTAGTGTTGGAGTTGGGTTTGCGATACGGTTTTTGGAAGGGAATAAAATTAGGTTTGTGGGCGTGTCAGGAAAGCGAATATTTGGTTTTTGGGGCGTTTAGAGGGTATTTGAGGGTGTGTGGGTTGTGTGTAAAAGGGTCTGGGGATCATGGGGTTTGTGGTGTTTGGTGGTTGGAAAGGGTTAAGCGAAGGGGTCTAATGGGCCGGTTTTAGGGAAAATTTTGAAAGTGGGATTTGGTAAGCCCAACTTAGTTCCTATCTTTGCAGTCCTTTTTACGACAAGAGTCTGCCGATTGGCAGAAGGATCGCTAGAAAGTCCTGAAAAACAAGCAAATAGGTTCAGCCATGCCTGGAATTATAGGAAAGAAAATAGGAATGACCAGCGTATTCGGCCCGGATGGCGAGAATATCGCTTGCACGGTGATCGAAGCCGGTCCTTGTGTAGTAACACAGGTGAAAAATTCAGAGACAGACGGATACCGTGCTGTACAACTCGCCTATGGTGAGAAGAAAGAGAAAAACACAAGCAAGGCGGCACAAGGCCACTTCAAGAAGGCGAACACTACGCCTAAGAGGAAGGTTGCAGAATTCCGCGACTTCGCTGCTGAGTATGACACAGTAGCAGAGCTTGGAAAAGAGGTCCGCGTTCAGGATATCTTCGTTGAAGGTGACTTCATCGATGCTATCGGAACATCTAAGGGTCGTGGTTTCCAAGGTGTTGTGAAGCGTCACAACTTCGCTGGTGTTGGTGGAGCGACTCACGGTCAGCATAACCGTCTTCGTGCACCTGGTTCAATGGGTAACGCATCGTTTGCATCACGTGTGCCTAAGGGCAAGCGTCTTGGTGGCCGTATGGGTAACGATCGCGTAAAACTGAGCAACCTTAAAGTTGTTAAAATTGTACCTGAGCTCAACGTGATCGTGATCAGTGGTTCAGTACCGGGTCCTAAGAATTCAGTTGTAATCCTTCAGAAATAATGGAAGTAGCAGTATTAAAATACAGCGGAGAGACTACGACCAAGAAGGTTAATCTTTCCAGCGACATCTTCGGTATCGAGCCGAATGATCACGCGATTTACCTTGATGTAAAAAGCTATTTGGCTAATCAACGTCAGGGTACTGCGAAGTCAAAGCAGCGTAACGAAATCAGCGGTTCTTCTAAGAAGTTGAAGAAGCAAAAGGGTACAGGTGGAGCTCGTGCGGGTAACATCAAGAACCCTCAGTACAAAGGTGGTGGACGTGTATTCGGTCCAGTTCCCCGCGATTATTCGTTCAAACTGAACAAGAAAGTAAAAGATCTGGCTCGTAAGTCAGCTCTGTCTTATAAGGCAAAAGATAATTCGATCGTTCTTCTTGAGGATTTCAATTTTGAAGCTCCTAAGACCAAGAATTATGTGTCGCTGTTGAATGCTCTTTCGTTAGGTGATAAGAAGACACTCCTTATCCTTCCTGAGTTAAATAAAAATGTAGTTCTCTCCGGGAAAAACATCCAGAATGCTAAAATCACTACAGCCGATCAGGTCAATACATACGATCTGATGAATGCTGACAACGTGATCTTTGTAGAGAGCTCTATTAGTAAAATTGAGAACTTATTAAACAAAGCATAATGAGTATCCTGAAGAGACCATTGGTCACTGAGAAAGTTTCCTCACTGAACGAAAAAGGCAAGTACGGTTTCGTCGTAAATGCTGATGCTAATAAGGTTGAGATCAAGCAGGCTGTTGAGAAGCAATATGGTGTTAACGTTGAAAAGGTAAACACTATGGTTGTTATGGGTAAGAAAAAGACCCGTTACACAAAAACAGGCATCCTGTCTGGCCGTCGTCCTGGCTACAAGAAGGCTATTGTGACATTAGCAGAAGGAGAAGTAATTGATTTTTACAGCAACGTATAATTGAGTAAGCTATGGCGTTGAAGAAATTAAAACCGGTAACGGCAGGTACGCGACACAGACTCGCGCCGTCGTTTGACGATATCACGGCCTCTAAACCAGAGAAATCGCTGGTAAAGACCGTAAAGAAGACAGGTGGTCGTAACAGCAAGGGCCGTATGACGATGCGTTATATCGGCGGCGGTCACAAGCAAAAGCTTCGTGAGATCGACTTCAAGCGTAACAAGGCTGGTATACCAGCAGTTGTTAAGTCAATCGAATACGATCCTACACGTTCAGCACGTATTGCGTTGTTGTACTATGTTGATGGAACGAAGGCTTATATCATCGCTCCAGAAGGATTGAAAGTAGGTCAGCAACTGATTTCGGGTGCTAATGTGGCTCCTGAAGTAGGTAATGCTCTTCCGCTTTCGAAAATTCCTCTCGGTACGATTGTTCATAACGTAGAGATCAAGCCTGGTAAAGGCGGAGCGATAGCACGTTCAGCGGGTACATTCGTACAGTTGCTGGCACGTGAGAATGGATTGGCGACACTGAAGATGCCTTCTGGTGAAATGCGTAACGTATTGGATGTTTGCATGGCTACGGTAGGTACGACCTCGAATGCAGACCACATGAACGAAAGTGTTGGCAAAGCTGGTCGCAGTCGTTGGAGAGGTATTCGCCCTCGTACAAGACCAGTAGCGATGAACCCTGTTGATCACCCTATGGGTGGTGGTGAAGGACGTGCGTCAGGAGGTCACCCTCGTTCACGCAATGGCCTGTACACGAAGGGTAAGAAAACTCGTTCGCCTAAGAAGTATTCAGATCGTCTAATCATATCTAAGAGGAAAAAATAATGGGACGCTCGATTAAGAAAGGACCATACTGTGACTTCCGTCTGCTTAACAAGGTGGAGGCCATGGAAAAGACCGGCAAAAAGTCTGTAATCAAGACCTGGTCAAGAAGATCAACAGTGACACCGGAATTGATCGGTAACACGTTTGCAGTACATAACGGGAACAAGTTTATCCCTGTTTTTGTGACTGAGAACATGGTAGGTCACAAGCTCGGCGAGTTTGCACCGACCCGTACTTTCCGCGGACATTCCGGTAATAAGAGCAAGTAACTATGGAAGCTGCAGCGAAAAAAACCAAACGCTCCGTGCTTAAGCGCGAGAAGCGCGATGCCAAGAAGGAGGTTGCCAAGAACGGTGCTTCCGTAGCAAAGTTGAAAAACGTACCCACGTCACCTCGCAAGATGCGTTTGGTGGCGGATCTGATCCGTGGTGAGCGGGTTAGCCGGGCGTTGAACATATTAAAATACGAGCCTAAGGTAGGTTCTCCCAAGCTTGAGAAATTGCTTTTGTCAGCGATCTCAGCATGGGAAGCCAAGCACCAGGATGTAAAGCTTGAAGAAGCTGACCTTTATGTAAAGGACATCTGGGTAGATGGCGGCCGTATCCTTAAGCGTTTGAGACCCGCTCCTCAGGGACGTGCTCACCGCGTAAGAAAGCGTTCAAACCACGTAACACTGGTTGTGGACAGCTTAGCCAAGAAAGGCTCTGAAGTAGTAACTACCGAAAAAGAAACTAAGGAATAATGGGACAAAAGATTAACCCGATAGGTTTTCGTTTAGGTATCGTACGCGGTTGGGATTCCAACTGGTATGGTGGGAAAACCTTCTCTGATAAGCTTGTAGAAGATCAAAAGATCAGAAACTACGTTCAGGCCCGTATTCCTAAGGGTGGTATTGCTAAGGTGGTAATCGAGCGTACCCTGAAGCGCATTACTTTGACGATTCACACAGCCCGTCCCGGCGTTGTAATCGGTAAAGGTGGTGGCGAAGTTGATAAGATCAAGGAAGAGCTTAAGAAGATCACGAATAAGGATATTCAGATCAACATCTTCGAAATAAGCGTCCTGAGCTTGACTCGAAGCTGGTAGGTGAATCAATCGGTCAGCAACTTGAGGCCCGGATCTCTTATAAGCGTGCTATGAAGCAAGCGATTGCTTCGGCGATGCGCGTAGGAGCAGAAGGTATTAAGATTAAGGTATCCGGACGTCTTGGTGGTGCTGAAATGGCACGTACCGAGCAATACAAAGAAGGTCGGATTCCTCTGCACACCCTTCGTGCTGATATCGACTATGCTTTGTCAGAAGCACAGACGGTATATGGTAAGATCGGTATCAAGGTATGGATCTTCAAGGGAGAAGTCTTCGGTAAGCGTGACTTGTCACCTAACGTAGGCGCAGCGAGCAATTCATCACAACAAGGTGGTGGAAACGATCGCGGCCCTCGTAACGACCGTGGTGGTGATCGTGGAGGCCGCAGAGGCGGTAACGATCGTCGTGGTGGTAATGGTGGTGGCGGCCGCGACAATCGTGGTGGCGGCGGCAATGACCGCAGAGGTGGTGGCGATAACCGCAGAGGCGGTGGTGACCAGCGCGGAGGAAGAAGATAATCTAAAGTATTAACGGAATTTTAAAGCGAGGTAACCATGTTACAGCCGAAAAGAACGAAATTCAGAAAGATGCAAAAGGGCCGTGTGAAAGGTATGGCCACACGCGGGCACTCGATAGCCTTCGGATCTTTTGCTTTGAAAGCCTTAGAAGGAGGCTGGATCACAGCACGTCAGCTTGAAGCAGCACGTATCGCGGTAACGCGTGCGATGAAGCGTGAAGGCCAGGTGTGGATCCGTATATTCCCTGACAAACCTGTAACCCGCAAACCTGCAGAGGTTCGTATGGGTAAGGGTAAGGGTGCTCCGGAATATTGGGTAGCGGTAATTAAGCCGGGTACTATCCTTTTCGAAGCGGGTGGCGTTAAATTAGCCACTGCAAAAGAAGCGTTGAAGCTTGCTGAAGGCAAACTTCCGATCAAGACCAAATTCACAGTGCGTCCCGACTACGTAGAACAATAATAGTCATGAAGAACTCAGACATTAAAGCATTAGGCGTAGGCGAGCTGAAGGAAAAGATCGCCAGCGAGAAAGAAGCGCTTCGTAAAGTACAGTTTGCGCATCAGATTTCGTCGATCGAGAATCCGATGAAGATAAAAGAGACGCGGAAACTGATCGCGAAACTCAGTACTGAATTGAGAGCTAAAGAACTTCAAAAATAATTCCTACTATGGAAGAAAGGAACGAACGCAAAGAACGGATCGGTAAGGTTGTAAGCAATAAGATGCAGAAGACCATCACTGTAGCCGTTGACAGAAAGGTGAAGCACCCGATCTACGGAAAATTCATCAACCGTACAACCAAGCTGAAGGCTCACGACGAGCAGAACACGGCGGGTATTGGTGATACAGTACGTATCATGGAGACCCGTCCGTTGAGCAAGGATAAGCGTTGGAGACTTATCGAGATCATCGAGAAGGCTAAGTAATCAGGCCACTCGGAGCTGGCTTACGGCCGGCTCGCCTTACAGGAATGTGAGGAGTGATCCGAGTCCCTTTACCTGGATATCCTGAATAGAGAGGATTAAGGCTACCGACAGCAGATGCCGGGAGCCGGAAAAGAAAGCTGAAAGTAGACAAGAGAATATTTAAAGAATATGATACGCACCGAATCCAGACTTACCGTAGCGGACAATAGTGGAGCCAAAGAAGTGCTCTGTATGCACGTGCTTGGCGGTACCGGAAGACGTTATGCTTCTGTTGGCGACAAGATCGTAGTTACCGTAAAGTCTGCTTTACCAAGCAGCCAGGTAAAAAAAGGAACCGTAACGAAAGCCGTCGTAGTACGCACGACGAAAGAAGTTAGAAGAAAAGACGGATCTTATATCCGTTTTGAAGATAATGCAGCTGTTCTTCTGAATGCTCAGGACGAGCCCCGGGGTACCCGTATTTTCGGCCCTGTAGCCCGTGAGCTCCGTGAGAAGCAGTTCATGAAAATTGTTTCACTGGCCCCTGAAGTTATATAAGCCATGGAAAAGAAGAACAATCAAAAACCGAAACTGCACATCCGCAAAGGAGATACGGTAATCGTTATCGCCGGGGATGATAAAGGAAAGAAGGGCGAAGTGTTGGAAGTAATTCCAGCAGAGAGCCGTGCGATTGTAAAGGATGTAAACATCATTACGAAGCACGAAAAACCATCGGCTGGTAAACCAGAAGGTGGTATCAAGAAGATCGAAGCGCCGGTTCACATCAGCAACCTTCAGCTTATCGATCCTGCGACGGGTAACGCTACGCGCACCGGTCGTAAACTTGATGATAAGAACAAGCTTCAGCGCTACTCAAAGAAAACCGGAGAAATTATCAAATAATGGCAGCTCCTAGACTTAAGGACAAGTACACGAAGGAAATTGTCCCTGCGTTACAGCAGAAATTCGAATATTCTTCGATCATGCAGGTTCCCAAGATCGAAAAGATCTGTATCAATAAAGGTATGGGTATCGCAGTGACGGATAAGAAACTTATTGACGTGGCTCTTGAGGAGATCTCAACGATCACTGGTCAGAAAGCGGTTTCTACGAAGTCGAAGAAAGCGATCTCAAACTTCAAACTTCGCGAAAATATGCCAATCGGCGTTCGCGTGACACTTCGCGGCGAGAAGATGTACGAATTCATGGACAGATTGATTGCGATTGCTCTGCCCCGTGTACGTGACTTCAAGGGTATCGCGAATAAAGGATTCGATGGTCATGGCAACTACACTTTGGGTGTAAAGGAGCAGATCATTTTCCCGGAGATCTCTATCGAGAAAGTAAATAAGATCAGCGGTATGGACATTACGTTCGTAACGACTGCAAAAACAGATGAAGAAAGCTTTGAGCTCCTGAAGGCATTCGGGATGCCATTTGCGAATAAAAACTAAGAAATAGCATGGCTAAATTATCCGTAATAGCAAGACAGACTAAGCGTGAGAAGCTGGTTGCTACATATGCTTCGAAACGTAAGGCTTTGAAGGAAGCCGGCGATTATCTGGCACTTGACAAACTTCCCCGGAATGCATCTCCGGTACGTTTGAAAAAGCGTTGCAAGCTGACCGGTCGTCCTAAGGGATATATCGGAAGATTCGGAGTTTGCCGTAACGTTTTCCGGGAAATGGCCTCAGCGGGCAAGATTCCTGGTTTGACTAAGGCAAGCTGGTAATTCCCCACATCTTATAGGTTGCTGAGTATCAAGGTCGGACAGCTCTCAAACGAGAGTAATTTTATCCGAAACCCGATAACAGTTTGTATAACAAGAATTGTTATGTATCTTTGCAGCCCGGTTTTTAATAAAACTCCGGGCTTGCTTTTTAATATAAAGGACGAAGAAAATGACTGATCCTATAGCAGATTACTTAACCCGGTTACGGAACGCCATAAAGGCAAATCACCGTGTGGTTGAAATCCCTGCCTCTAACCTGAAAAAAGAAATCACAAAGGTTCTTTTTGACAAGGGCTACATTCTGAACTATAAGTTTGAGGATGTTGAGAATTTCCAGGGGAAAATTAAAATAGCATTGAAGTATAATCCCGAGACAAAAGAATCGGCGATTACAAGCCTGGAGCGCGTGAGTACGCCTGGTTTGCGTCAGTACGCTGCGGCGGCATCAGCTCCCCGCGTGTTGAACGGCCTTGGTGTTGCGATCCTTTCAACATCGAAAGGTGTAATTACAGACAAAGAAGCTCGTTCGCTTAATGTCGGTGGAGAAGTATTGTGTTACGTGTATTAATCAGAATCGCTCATGTCACGTATAGGTAAAAAAATCATAGAAGTGCCGGCAGGGGTGACCCTGACTTTCGCTAACCATAAAGTTAGTGTTAAAGGCCCGAAGGGTGAATTGCACCAAGAGCTGGATCCTGATTTCACGATCAAGCAAGAGAATAATACATTTGTAGTAGAGCGTCCTACTGATCAGAAGCGTCATAAGTCATTGCACGGTCTTTATCGCGCGCTTATCGCTAACATGGTTGAAGGCGTATCGAAAGGATTCAGACATCAACTGGAGCTTGTTGGTGTAGGTTACAAGGCTAATGCTCAGTCTAATGTTCTGGAGCTTGCGCTTGGTTACTCACACAACGTATTCCTGGCGATTCCTTCAGAGATTAAACTTCAAACTGTTCAGGAGAAGGGTCAAAACCCTACTATCATCCTAGAAGGTATTGATAAGCAGCTACTTGGACAAGTTGCTGCCAAGCTGAAGTCGCTTCGTAAAGTTGAGCCTTACAAAGGTAAAGGTGTTCGCTTCACAGGTGAATATGTTCGCAGAAAAGCTGGTAAGGCTGCTGCTAAGTAATATCAAGAAAATAACAAGCATCATAGTTAATAGAGTAATCTATGGCAGGCAAGAATTTAGAAAGAAGAGCGAGAATCAAAGCCGGAGTACGTAAGAAAATCAGTGGAACCACTGAGCGGCCCAGATTATCAGTGTTCAGAAGTAACCGTGGTTTGTTTGTGCAAATCATCGACGATCTTAAGGGTGTAACTCTTGCATCGGCGTCTACGGTAGAGCTTGGTGAAAAGTCTAAGCTGAACATCGAAAGCTCGAAGAACGTAGGTAAGAAGTTGGCTGAGAAAGCAGCGGCTGCCGGCGTATCAAGCATCGTATTCGATCGTAACGGATACCTGTATCATGGTAATATCAAAGCTTTGGCGGAAGGCGCCAGAGAAGGTGGATTAAAATTCTAAGAACTGAAATATGTCAGTAAGCAATATCAGCACAGTAAAGGCTAGCGAAATCGATCTTAAGGAGCGTGTCGTAGCCATAGAGCGTGTGGCGAAGGTAGTGAAGGGTGGTCGTCGTTTCAGCTTCGCAGCGATTGTCGTAGTAGGTGACGGCAACGGTGTAGTAGGTTACGGCTTAGGTAAAGCGAATGAAGTTACCGATGCTATAACCAAGGGGATTGACGATGCCAAGAAGCATCTGGTAAAAGTTCCGATCATTAAGGGCACCGTTCCTCATGAATCGATCGGTAGATTTGGTGGTGGCCACGTGCTGCTGAAGCCTGCGTCTCCTGGTACTGGTGTAATTGCCGGTGGTGCGATGCGTGCTGTGCTTGAGAGTGCTGGTGTTCACAACGTATTGGCAAAGTCCAAGGGTTCATCGAACCCTCACAACGTGGTGAAGGCTACCTTCAAGGCATTGACGAGCATGCGTGATGCATTCAGCATTGCGAAGAATCGCGGGGTATCATTGTCTAAAGTATTTAACGGCTAAGAGACATGGGAAAAGTACAGATCACGCAGACGCGGAGTATAATCAAAAGACCTGAGACTCAATTGCGCACTATTAAGGCGTTGGGCTTAGGCCGGATCAACAAGTCGGTAGAAGTGGAGTTGACTCCTCAGATCGCCGGTATGATCGCGAAAGTTGGGCATTTGATTACTGTAAAAGAACTGTAAGATGAAGCTGCATACATTAAAACCTGCTGAAGGTTCAACAAAAACAAATAAGCGCCTTGGCCGTGGTCAAGGATCCGGCGGCAGCACTGCAGGTCGTGGTCACAAAGGTGCCCAGTCAAGATCAGGATATTCGGCGAAAGCTGGTTTTGAAGGTGGTCAGATGCCCCTTCAGCGCCGAGTGCCGAAGTTCGGTTTCAAAAACAACAAGAAGGTTTATTTCAAAGCTGTTAACCTCGATGTACTCGAAGGTTTGGCTTCGAAGGCCAACACGTCAACTGTTACACTTCAGTTCTTAGTAGAGAACGGAATTGTAGGTAAGAATGACAAGGTGAAGGTGTTAGGCAGAGGGGAATTGAAATCGAAAGTTAGCGTTGAGGCGCACTCTTTCAGCGCTACCGCTACTCAAGCAATTGAAAAAGTAGGTGGAACAGCCACAACCGTTAAATAAATGAAACGTTTCTTTCAGACCATTAAAAACATCTTCTCTATAGAAGACCTGAGAGTCAGAATCCTCAATACCATGGGATTTCTGATCGTCTTCAGAATAGGGTCGTACATCGTATTGCCTGGTATTGATGCGGCCGCACTTGATCGCGATCGTTATCAGGACGGTATCTTAGGATACCTCAATACGTTCCTCGGCGGATCGTTTAACAACGCATCCATTTTTGCCCTGGGGATTATGCCCTATATCTCGGCTTCGATTATCGTGCAGCTGCTTACGTTTGCTGTGCCTTACTTCCAGAAGCTGCAGAAAGAAGGTGAATCTGGTCGGAAGCGTTTGAATCAATTTACACGTGTATTAACAATCTTTATTACGCTGTTCCAGGGATTCAGCTACCTGAAAGGTACTATTCCTTCGAACGTAATTTTGACTCCTGGTCCTCTGTTCACAGTATCATCGATCGTTCTGATCATTGCTGGTACTATGTTCTGTATGTGGCTTGGTGAGCGTATTACTGATAAAGGTATCGGAAACGGTATATCGATGCTGATCATGATCGGTATCGTATCGAGACTTCCGCTGGCGATCGCCGCAGAAATCTCTGACAAGTTCCCTGACCGTGCCCTGTTCTTTTTGATTGAAGTACTTGGATTGTTCGGAATTGTGGTTGCTGTAATTGCTCTTACGCAAGCTACACGTCGGATTCCGATTCAATATGCGAAGCAGATGGTTGGAAACAAGTTGTATGGTGGAAAGCGTGATTTCATTCCGCTGAAGCTTAACTCAGCTGGTGTAATGCCTATCATCTTCGCGCAAGCCCTGATGTTCATTCCTGCGCTTTTGGCGGGGATATGGAACGACAGCGATATCGGAGCGTACATTGGATCAACTTTTTCTGATCCGTACTCATGGCAATACAGTGTTCTGTTTGCTTCATTGATCCTGATCTTCACGTTCTTTTACACGGCGATCACGATCAACTCCAACGATATAGCTGATAACCTGAAGCGAAACGGTGGTTTTATTCCAGGTGTTAAGCCTGGTAAACAAACCGCTGAGTTTATCGATACGATTTTGTCACGCATCACATTGCCTGGTGCACTTTTCCTGGCCATCATTGCTGTGCTTCCGGCATTTGCAGTAAAGGCAGGGGTAGGTCAAAACTTCGCGCAGTTCTTCGGTGGTACGTCTTTGCTGATCCTTGTAGGTGTGGTGCTCGATACCCTCCAACAGATCGAAAGCTACCTGCTGATGAGACATTACGAAGGTATGATGAAGTCAGGCAGAGTGAAGGGACGTTCTCAGTTTGCTGCGGCCTAAATAGCTGAATGGTTCACTTAAAGACTGAAGAGGAATTAGTACTGATGCGTGAGAGTGCGGGCATTTTAGGCCTGGCTCACGGAGAGGTAGCGAAGGCGATAAAGCCTGGAATTAAGACCTCTGCGTTGGATAAGATAGCGGAAGAGTTTATCCGTGACAACGGAGCGATTCCTTCGTTCAAGAACTACGGTGGATTTCCGTCGTCGCTGTGTATCTCGGTAAATGATGCTGTGGTACATGGGTTTCCCGGAAAGTATGAGCTTCGCGAGACCGATGTTATATCGGTAGACTGCGGGGTTTTTCACAAGGGATACCATAGTGACTCAGCCTACACTTATCCATTGGAGGGTGTAAACGCCGAGACTCTACTTCTCCTGGAGCGGACGCTTGAATCCCTTTATTTAGGGATCGAGGCTGCGAAAGCGGGTAACCGTACGGGAGATATCGGATACGCTGTACAAAGTTACGTTGAGGGCTTTGGTTACGGTGTGGTTCGAGAACTGGTAGGTCACGGGGTAGGCAAGAAGCTTCATGAAGATCCTCAGGTACCGAATTACGGGAAGCGAGGGAAGGGAGCTAAAGTCGTAGCCGGGATGGTGTTCGCGATAGAGCCGATGATCAATATGGGGACCCGTAAGGTGATCCAGGAAAGTGATGGTTGGACGATACGGACGGCAGACCACAAACCTTCAGCTCATTTTGAGCATACGGTTGCGGTTCACGAGGACAGGACGGAGATATTGACAACGCACAAGTATATAGAAGAAAATTATAGCTATAAGTGGCGAAACAAAGGTCAATTGAGCAAGACGGTACAATAAGCGAAGCATTGTCGAATGCAATGTTTCGGGTACAACTGGAAAACGGGCATGAAGTGTTAGCCCACATTTCAGGCAAGATGCGGATGAATTACATCCGTATATTACCTGGAGACCGAGTACGGTTAGAAATGTCGCCGTACGATTTAACAAAGGGACGAATAGTGTTCAGATATAAGTAGAACAATAAAAGAGATGAAAGTTAAAGCATCCATAAAGAAGCGCAGCGCTGACTGTAAGATCATCAGACGCAAGGGCAAACTGTATGTCATTAACAAGAAGAATCCTAGGTATAAACAAAGACAAGGTTAACAGACTATGGCACGTATAGCAGGTGTAGATATCCCTGATAACAAGCGCGGCGAAATCAGCCTCACCTATATATTCGGTATAGGCCGTCGTTCAGCGCAGAACATCCTTACTCAAGCCGGCGTAAGCCTGGATAAGAAAGTAAAGGAGTGGAGCGATGAAGAATCGAACGCAGTGCGTGCGATTATCGCGGAACAATTCCGAATCGAGGGTGTGCTTAAATCTGAGATCCAGATGAGCATCAAGCGTCTGATGGATATCGGATGTTACCGTGGCCTTCGTCACCGTAAGGGTCTTCCGGTTCGTGGACAAACTACGAAGAACAATGCGCGTACGCGTAAAGGTAAGCGTAAGACTGTGGCGAACAAGAAGAAGGCTACTAAGGGTTAAACCTTGATAAAACTAGATAATCATGGCAACGGCTGATAAGAGAAAAGATAAAGCAAAAAAGAGAGTTGTAAACGTTGAAGCGGTAGGACATGCGCACATTCGTGCGAGCTTCAACAATATCATCATCTCTATGACAAATTCGACCGGTCAGGTTATATCCTGGGCGTCTGCCGGTAAGATGGGCTTCAAAGGTTCTAAGAAGAACACTCCTTATGCTGCACAAACTGCAGCACAAGAGTGCGCTGGTAAGGCTTTCGAGCTTGGTCTTCGCAAGGTTGAAGTTTTCGTAAAGGGACCTGGATCAGGACGTGAGTCTGCGATCCGTACGATCCAGAACTCAGGCATTGAGATCACTGCGATCCGCGACGTAACGCCGCTTCCACACAATGGCTGCCGTCCTCCTAAGAAAAGAAGAGTTTAATTTTAATATTACCTGTTAACGCAGGCAGGTTTCAAGCTCCGGTAACGGAGTTTGGAATTTGAACCAGAACAATAAGAACAATGGCAAGATATACAGGCCCCAAAGTAAGAATCTCAAGACGATATAACGAGCCGATCTTAGGTGATAACAAGGCTCTTCAGAAGAAGAACTATGCACCTGGTATGCATGGTCGCGGCAAGAAGCGTAAGCAATCTGAATACGCTATTCAGCTGTCTGAGAAGCAAAAGGCAAAATACATTTATGGTTTGCTGGAGCGCCAATTCGCGAAGCTGTTTGACACAGCGTCACGTAAGAAGGGTGTAACCGGTGAAGTATTGCTTCAACTCCTTGAAGCTCGGTTAGACAACACGGTATACCGTCTGGGTATTGCTCCTACGCGTCGTGCAGCCCGTCAGCTTGTGCTTCATAAGCACATTCTGGTAAACGGTGATGTTGTAAACATCGCATCGTACACGCTGAAGCCTGGGGACCTTGTAGCGGTTCGCGAGCGTTCGAAGTCACTGGAGGTTATAACTGACAGCCTTTCCCTGCAAGGAGCGAAGAAATACAACTGGCTTGAGTGGGATAATCATGAAATGGCTGGTAAAATTGTTAACTTACCTCCACGGGAAGATATTCCTGAAAACATCAACGAGCAGCTGATCGTTGAATTGTACTCGAAGTAATTTTAACAGTTAATCTACATTACTATGTCAATATTAGCATTTCAAATGCCAGAGAAGGTTGTAATGGAGAAAGCCGATGACTTTCACGGCCTTTTTACATTCAAACCTCTGGAAAAAGGATATGGTGTAACGATCGGCAATGCGCTGAGACGTATACTCCTGTCATCCCTTGAAGGATATGCAATTACCGGGATCAAGATACCGGGTGTACTTCATGAGTTTTCGACCATCGAAGGTGTAGTAGAGGATGTAGCTGAGATCATTCTGAACCTGAAGATGGTTCGGTTCAGAAAGGTTGCCGATAATTTCGATAATAAGATCACTGTTAATATAAAGAAACAGAAGCAGTTCCGTGCGGGTGACATCGCGAAGTTTACTTCGTCGTTTGAGATCCTGAATCCTGAGCACGTGATCTGCAATATCGACGAGTCATCACAGTTCGAAATCGAGCTTACGATCGAGAAGGGCCGGGGTTACCTGCCTGCCGAAGAGAACAAGCCGAGCGAACAAGTATTCGGGTTCATTCCGATCGACGCGATATTCACGCCGATCAAGAATGTGAAGTACAGCGTGGAGAACACCCGCGTTGAGCAGAAGACCGACTACGAAAAACTCGTGATCGACATCGAAACGGATGGATCAATCCACCCGGAGAAGGCTCTTGAAGGAGCTGCTTATATCCTAATCAAGCACTTTGCCCTGTTCTCAGACAAGTCGATGGAGCTTGAGACCGGTAAGGACGCCGAGGTAGAGCAAGTAGACGAAGAAATGCTTCATATGCGCAAGCTGTTGAAGACACCTCTTCACGATCTTGATCTGTCTGTACGTGCGTACAACTGCTTGAAGGCAGCCGACGTTAAGACGCTTGGCGACCTCGTGCAGCTCGAAATTTCTGACATGATGAAGTTCAGAAACTTCGGTAAGAAGTCACTAGCAGAATTGGAACAACTTGTAGCGGAGAAGAACCTTACTTTCGGTATGGATCTCGCGAAGTATAAACTTGATGAAGACTAAGGAATCATGAGACACGGAAAGAAGGTCAATCATTTGGGCCGTACGGCCAGCCACAGAAGCGCATTACTTTCAAACATGGCTTCTTCGCTGATTTTGAACAAGCGTATAACAACGACTGTAGCAAAGGCAAAGGCGTTGCGTAAATATGTAGAGCCCCTTATCACAAAGTCGAAGGACGACACTACTCACTCAAGAAGAACAGTGTTCTCTTACCTTCAGAACAAGGAGTCTGTAAAGACATTGTTCAGCGAAGTAGCTGGTAAGGTAGCTGACCGTCCAGGTGGCTATACCCGTATCATTAAATTTGGTGACGTTCGTGTTGGTGACAACGCAGAAATGTGCCTTATTGAGCTGGTAGACTACAACACTCTTTACTCTAAGGAAGCTGTTGTTAAGAAGGCCAAGACACGCAGAAGCCGTTCTAAGAAGGCTGCTGAAGGCGCTGACGATGCAACTGTTGTTGAAACACCTGCAGCTGAAGCACCGGCGAAGAAGGCAAGAAAGGCACCTGCCAAGAAAAAGACTGAGGAATAGGACTCACAGTCACATATATTAAAAGGGATTGAATGAAAGTTCAATCCCTTTTTTTTGTCCTGAGTTCTCGGGAAGGCGAGACGCCGACCATTATTGGATACTGCAAACGTTGGCAATACGATGTTTGCACTTGCACTGTAACCGTGATGGTGAAAGGCGTAAAATGAAAACGTGACTGTATTTGAAAGCTGAGTTGAAGACGTATTTTTGTACTTGAAATGCATAAAAAAGCTTATTTACTTCTTGCGGACGGCCTTCTGGTTGAAGGTACAGCGATTGGAAAGATTGGAACCACCGGCGGTGAGATCTGTTTCAATACGGGTATGACGGGTTACCAGGAAATTTATACTGATCCGTCGTATTATGGTCAGATCATTGTTAACACGTCGGCGCATATCGGGAATTACGGTGCGCTGGATGCAGAGCAGGAGTCTGTGCGTCCGATGATTGCCGGTTTGGTTGTGAATGATTTTGCCAAGGAATTCAGCCGCCGTTCGGCTACTGAGAGCTTGCAACAGTATCTTGAGAAGACTGGAGTGACGGGGATTGCCGATGTTGATACGCGGATGCTTGTTCGTTACATTCGTGAGCACGGTGCGATGAACGCTATTATTTCGTCGGAGCTTACTCCTGATGAGATGCGTGAGGCTATCAAGAAGGTTCCTTCTATGGATGGTCTGGAGCTATCGTCGCGTGTAACGGTTGCTGAGCCTTACTTTGTTGGCGACCCATCTTCGCCGATCCGCGTAGCGGTTCTGGATCTTGGTATCAAGAAGAGTATTGTCGATAACCTGGCGTCACGTGGATGCTATTGCAAGGTGTTCCCTGCGAAGACTCCTTTTGCGGAGATCGCGGCGTGGGAGCCTCACGGTTATTTTATTTCTAACGGTCCTGGCGATCCTGCGCCAATGGGCTATGCTATCGAGACTGTAAAACAATCTCTTGCAACGGATAAGCCGCTGTTCGGTATCTGCTTAGGTCACCAACTTCTGGCGCTTGCAAGCGGCTTGACAACGTATAAGATGCACCATGGTCACCGTGGTCTTAACCACCCGGTTAAGAACCTGGTTACGGGTAAAGGTGAGATGACTTCTCAGAATCACGGTTTCTCTGTGTCTGAGCAGTCGATTTCTCAGAACGCGAATGTTGAGGTGACACACGTTCACCTGAACGACAATACGATTATGGGTATACGCCTGAAGGATAAGAAGGCGTTTTCAGTGCAGTATCACCCTGAGGCCTCACCTGGTCCGCACGATTCCCGCTACCTGTTCGACGATTTCCTGGCGATGATTCGTGAGGATGTGGCCGAGTCTGTAGCCCGCTAAGCGTTTACGGTCTTTGCCAGTATGCCGATCTGCGCTATGGTTCGCCATGGCTACGGCCGGGATACTGGCAAAGTACGTAAAGACATATTCAGTAGATTTTCTTATATCATAAATCAATAATACACTATGAGCTTAATTGAAAGCATTCATGCCCGGCAAATTCTTGACAGCCGTGGAAATCCTACAGTTGAAGTTGACGTAATCACCGAATCAGGCGCTTTCGGGCGTGCAGCCGTACCGTCGGGCGCATCGACCGGTACACATGAGGCTGTTGAGCTTCGTGATGGAGATAAGAAAAGATATGTTGGTAAAGGTGTACTGAAGGCTGTAGAGAACGTAAATGGCCGCATCGCTGAAGAGGTTGTAGGCTTTTCTGTGTATGATCAGGCGCTAATCGACAAGGTTATGCTTGAACTCGACGGTTCACCCAATAAGGCAAACCTCGGCGCAAACGCTATCCTTGGTACTTCACTGGCTATTGCCAAGGCAGCTGCCATGGAAGCCGGCTTGCCGCTGTACCGTTACATTGGCGGTGTAAACGCTTACACTCTGCCTGTGCCGATGATGAACATTCTGAACGGTGGTAGCCACGCGGATAATAAGATCGACTTCCAAGAGTTTATGGTTATGCCTGTTAAGGCCGACACTTTCTCTGAAGCTCTCCGTATGGGAACTGAAGTGTTCCACACGCTGAAGAAAGTTCTTCATGACAAGAACCTTTCTACTAACGTAGGTGATGAAGGTGGTTTTGCGCCTAACATCGCTTCTAACGAAGAGGCTATCGAGCTTGTTCTTCAAGCTATCGAGAAGGCCGGTTTCAAACCTGGTGAAGATATTTATATCGCTATGGATGCCGCCAGCTCTGAGTTCTACGATGCCGCTACCAATTCATACATTTTCAAGAAGTCTGACGGCAAGAAGCTGAGCTCAGGCGAGATGGTTGACTACTGGGCAGCATGGGCCGCTAAGTACCCGATCATTTCTATTGAAGACGGTATGGCTGAAGACGACTGGAACGGCTGGAAAGGCCTGACCGATAAGATCGGTAAGAAGGTACAGCTTGTAGGTGACGATTTGTTTGTAACAAACACAAGCCGTCTGCAAGATGGTATCGACAAGGGTGTTGCTAACTCTATCCTTGTTAAGGTTAACCAAATCGGTTCACTGACCGAGACTATCAACGCTGTTAACCTTGCACACCGCAATGCTTATAAGAGCGTAATGTCTCACCGCTCAGGTGAAACAGAAGACAGCACTATCGCTGATCTTGCTGTAGCGTTGAACACCGGCCAGATCAAGACTGGTTCTGCTTCACGTTCTGACCGGATGGCAAAATACAACCAACTTATCCGTATCGAGGAAGAGCTGGGAGAGATTGCTTATTTCCCTGGACGTAAGTTCTAAACAGGATTAAATGCAGGGATTATCTTTGATGAACAGGATTAGTTTGTGCTGGGGATTGAGGGGAATAATTTGTTCATGTGATTGATGTCTTTGGAAAGTGCTTCGGCACTTGAGATAATTAGGGGCCCTTTTCCATACATGGAAAAGGGCCTTTTTTTTATCAGGGTGAAGACGGAGTGCGCGAGCGGAGTGTGGGGAGTGGGCACGGGATGAGAGGGAAGTTTGTATTAGTTTTGATTGTACCTGCAGTTGGTCATTGAGTTAATTATTCAGTTGAGTATTCTGTTGATCCGGGGATCTGAAGACTGGCTGCATCTGTGGGCACTGCCGAGTACTCGGGAATTGGCAAGTCATCGCTTACGCTTGAGACTTTGCGCCGGGCTTGCGTTGGTGGCGGGATTTTGCGTATTTTGGAGTACTTTTTAGACTGATTTTTATGCTTCAGAGATTGCCCAAGCCGTTTCGTAATTTTTATATACTGACGGCGACCATTTTTTTGCTGTGGATGATAGCGCTGGATTCGAACAATTTGATCTCGCGTTATAAGCTGGGGGCGAAGCTGAATTCGTTGGAGAATGAGCATGAGTATTACCAGGAGAAGATCGAGGAGGTGCGGAAGGATCGTGACGAGCTTTTTGGGGACCGTGAGTCGATTGAGAAGTTTGCGCGTGAGAAGTATCTGATGAAGAAGGCCACGGAGGATATCTTTATTGTTCAGGAAAAAGATTAATGACCCGCTATATGAAGAGTGTATTACTTGCGACGCTAATGCTGTTTTGCAGTGTGGCTGTTACGTTTGGGCAGTGGGGTGAGGAGGAGATGAGCGAGAAGCCGAGCTTTCGTGACCGTATTTTTACCGGCGGGGGGTTAGGTGCGAGCTTTGGTAATAACTATAGTTTCTTTTCGGTTTCGCCGATTGTTGGATATCGTGTGTCGCCGAAGCTGGCGGCGGGTGTTGGGTTGCAGTATCGCTATTCGAAGTATAAATATTTTACGCCTTCGTTTTCGACGAACGATTACGGGGCCAGTGTTTTTGGCCGTTATAACTTTTACGGGCCTTTGTTTTTTCACGCGGAGTATGAGTATCTGAATTACGAGGGGATGAACTCGTATGGGGAGAAGTCGCGTGACGCGTTTAATAGTGTTTTTCTGGGCGGTGGGTTCTTTCAACCGGTGGGGCGCAAGGTCGGATTTTATCTGATGGCGCTTTACAATGTTACTTATTCCGACCCTGCGCCAGGCGAGTTTTCGCCTTATGACAGTCCGCTGATTCTGCGAGCGGGTATTACTGCGGGTTTCTAGTTTAGAATTCTATTTCGAATTTTTTGCCGAGTGCCTGGAGGTCTTCTACGACTTTGGGGTTAAGGGGTATGCCTTGTTCTCTGCGAAGGGCGCTGATTTCGCGTTCGGGATCGCCGGGAATGATGAGGCGTTCCTGTCCTTCTACGGTTTTGGCGGAGCGGAAGCGGTTTATCCAGTTGTCCATGTGTTCTTTGAATTCCTGGGCGGGGCGGAAGGCGTCTACGCGCATGGCGCCGAAGAAGTGACCGATGCCTTTGCCGACCGGATCGGCCGGAGGCTGGAGGAATGCTACGAACGGTGGTACCCAAGGGCCGTAGTTTGCGCCGGAGAGCACGGCTGAGAATATGTCGACCCATGCGCCGAGGCAGAAGCCTTTGTGGCTGCCGTGTTCGCGATCGCTGCCGAGTGGTATTAGTGCGCCGCCGCTTTTGGTTTCGTTGGGGTCAGTCGACGGTTGTCCGTCTTTTGTCTGAATCCAGCCTACGGGGGCGAGAGCATTTTTGCGTTGGAGTATTTCGAGTTTGCCGTTGGCAGCTGTGGTTGTGGCGAAGTCTGCTACGAATGGTGGTTGAGTGAGTGCCGGTACGGCTACTGCGATAGGGTTTGTGCCGAGGAGTCGTTCGACGGAGTATGTTGGTGCGACGAGCGGGCTGGCGTTGGTCATGGCCATACCGATCATATCGTGTTCAAGTGCCATCATGGCGTGGTAGCCGGCTATACCGAAGTGATTTGAGTTTCGTACGGATACCCATCCTGTGCCGGCTATGCGTGCTTTTTCTATTGCGATAGCCATTGCTTTCGGTGCTACTACGAGTCCTAATCCACTGTCTCCATCGACGACGGCGGTGCTAGGTGTTTCGTGTACAATTTTTATGTCGGGTGTTGGGTTTACGCGGGCTGCTTCCCAGAGTCTGACGTATCCTGAGAGTCGGGCGATGCCGTGTGAGTCTATTCCGCGAAGATCAGCCTGCAGGAGTACTTCTGTGGCGAGTTGGGCCTGTGGTTCGGGGCAGCCGATTTTTTTGAAGATTTCCAGGGTGAATGCCTGGAGTGTTGGAAGGGCGTAGATGGGATCCATTGACGACTATTTTTTAACGGCAGCAAAGATTGCTGTTTTTGCGGGAAAAGCGGTTGGTTATGGGACGGAAATTGAGTCCTGGGGGAATTGTATGGTGAATTGTGTGCCCTTCTCTATGGTGCTGTTTACGGTTATGTTGCCCTGTAGTGCGGTGACTTGTGTTTTTACGAGGTATAGTCCTAACCCTTTGCCGGGGATGTGTGTGTGAAAGCGCTGGTATAGCGTGAAGATTTTTTCGCGGAAGCGCTCTACGTCGAGGCCCATACCGTTGTCTTCGATGACGATGATGCCTTGTTGGTTTTCGGTGTATGCGGTTATGGTGATTATGGGTGTTTGCCGGGACCGGTATTTGATGGCGTTTGCTATCAAGTTGTATAGTATGCTATAGAGGTAGCTCTTGATTGTGTAGAGTATGGGCAGACGATCTATATAGATTTGTACGTCGGCTTTGGTTGCATTTATCTGATCTGCGAGATTCGTTGTTACGGTAAAGATTATTTCACGAAGGTCTATTACTTCGCGGGGTTTGTGTCCGTCGCGTCTGATTTCGAGTATCTGTGAGAGGTCGCGTGTTACTTCGTCGAGTTTTGTGATGGATGTTTCGATGTGCTGGAATAGTGTGTTGAGCTCGGGGTCTTTTATGCTTTCGCGGTTTACGAGTCCGGATAGTCCCATGAGTGTTGCTACGGGGCCGCGCAGGTTGTGTGAGGCTATGAAGGAGAATTGTACGAGGTCGTTGTTTTGTTCTATAAGTTGGTTGAGGAGTCTTGCTTTTTCTTCCTCTTGTGCTTTGCGTTGTGTGATGTCGGAAATGATTCCGTCGACGTAGAGGTTGCCGGCTGATGATCGTTCCTGTTTCCAGAGTCTTACGAAGAGGTGTTTAAGTGTGTTGCTGTTGTCGCGTATGCGGTATTCTACTTCGCCGTAGCTGCCACGGATGAGCTGAACGATCAGTTCGTCGATGATGGGCCGGTCTTCGGGTATGATGCTATCGTATAAAATGGTTTCATTATGATAGAAGTTAGCGAGGGAATAGCCGTAGATGTCTTCGATGGCGCGGTTTACGAAGTCGAGTTTTACTTTATGACGGCTTATTTTGCCTGACCATACGATGTCTTTAATGGAGAATACGATTCGGTTAAGTTTGTCGCGGCTTTGGCGCACGAGTGCTTCGGCCTGGTCTAATATTTTTTGCTGTGCGTCTACGAGTTGTTCGTTGGCTGTATGCAGCTCTTCGTTGGTGGCGACGAGTTCTTCGTTGAGTGTTTTGAGTTCGTTGTTTGCTTCGGCTATTTCGTGTGTTCGTTCTGTTACTTTCTTTTCAAGCGACTGGTTTAGCTCGTGGAGCATGTTCTGATATTCGATGCGATCGTTTACGTTATGCGCGAGTATGAGTTCTGCGCGACGGCCGTGCCACTCTACGGGTGTGGACGCGATTTCGACCCAGATGAGCTGGCCATTCTTTTTGATGTGTCGCCATACGCCTGAGGTGTAAAATCCTGAATTATCTTTTTCGACGGCGGCCTGTAGTCGAGGCAGGTCTTCGGGCGGACGGATGTCTTTGATTGTGCGGCTTAGGAATTCGTTTCGCGAGTAGCCGTACTGATGTACTGCGGCGTCGTTTACTTCGAGGAACGCATAGGTGGCGAGGTCGTAGATCCACATGGGATTGGGGTTTGCCTCGAAGAGTTTCTGATACTCGTGTGCACGCCGACGGAGGTTGTAGCGCATGAGTATGATGAACAGCAGTAAGGTTGTGATGCTAAGCAGGAGGATGGTAGCGTTGTATTGCACTACAACAGGCGTGGTGTTGCCTACGATGTTAACAGGGCCAATTATGATTTGAATGGCAAGGTATGTCCAGAGCAGTCCGAGTACGCTGCCGAAGATTTTTATCCAGAGGGAAGGGCCGTGTCGTCCGTTCATGGTTTTTGGCGAGTTTAACGGCAGGGTTCGTTGGTTAATGTATTAAAAAAATCTGAACCACCGAGTACTCGGGGCGCGCAAGATCCGTAAGATCATGGGATTATATCCCGCCGTCACCGCGGTGGCTATCCCGCCGTCGCTGAGGCAGCTATGGCGGGCGAGGGGCGGGCGAGGGGTGGGTGAAGAACGGGCGAAGCAGGATAAGGATTTTTTAGAATTGGGGGATTGGTGAGGAAGTACTTTGCGCCAGGTAAGTCGATTATTTTTTTGGAGCGATATGGAATGTTAGGTGGAGGGGCATCTTAGGGGGAAATTGAGATATTATGAGAATATTGATGGTTTTTGTTTTGGTGGTGGTGTTGGGAGAGGTGCGGGGACAGCAGAAGCTGTTGGAGGTGGAGACAGACTCACGGATTACGGGGGTGAAGGTGTTTATGGGGCAGGCGCAGGTTACACGGAGTGGCCGTACGCGGATTGGGGGTGGTAAGACGGATGTTATTTTGAGAGGCCTTACGGCGGAGCTTGATCCGACGAGTATTCAGGTTTCAGGGAAAGGCAATTTTACGATCCTGGGGATTTCGCACCGGCAGAATTTTTATGATGAACGGACGGGGCTTAAGGGTATTGCTGTGATCGAGGATTCGATACGCGTGCTGGCACAGTACGAATGGCTGGAGAAGAACGAGAAGGCTATTCTGGAGAAGGAGGAGAAGCTGTTGCTGGCGAGTGGGACCGATGACGGGAAGCAACGGATGACGGTGGCCGAGTTAAAAGCCATGGCTGATTTTCTGCGGGCGCGACTTCATGAGAACGCTTTGCTGCGTGTGAAGCAGGATGATAAGATTCGTGTGGTGAGTGAACGACTTGCCCGTTTGCACAGGCAACTGGGCGAGATGCGGGAGTTGCGTAGCAGACATACCAGCGAGATCGTAGTACATGTTTCGGCTGATGCGGCGGGGATGGCCGACTTAGAAGCTCAGTATATTGTGAACGGTGCGAGCTGGACGCCGCTGTATGACCTACGTGCGCGTGATACGAAGAGCCCGGTGGAGCTGTTGTATAAGGCGAATGTACAGCAGGCGACGGGTGAGGACTGGAATGATGTGCAGCTTACGCTGAGTACGGCGAACCCGTCGTTGGGAGGGATGAAGCCGGAGTTGAGTCCGTGGTATTTGAACTTCTATAGGCCGGAGGTTGTGGGTGTGTCCAGTGGCTATTATGATATTCAGTCGATAAACGATACGGCGGATAAGAGAAAGGCGAAGCGTCCGCTTAATGCGCTTCAGGGGCGGGTTGCCGGGGTTGAGATTGAAGAAGCAGCACCGGTTGCAGAAGTACTTACGGTTCAGACTGTACAGACTGCGTTGCACGCCGAGTTTGTTATTGGTATTCCTTATTCTGTTGCTTCGGCTACGAAGCCTACGTTGGTGGATATACATCAGCATTCGCTGCCATCAGATTACTTATATTTAGTGACGCCGAAGCTTGATGCGGATGCGTTTTTGATGGCGCGTGTTACCGGATGGGAAGCTTTCAATTTGTTGCCGGGTGAGGCGAGTGTGTTTTTTGAGGGTACGTTTGTGGGACGTACGCAGATTAATCCGTCGGTGGTGGATGATACGCTGGCGTTGTCGCTCGGGCGTGATAAGCGGATTGTGGTGAAGCGTGAGACGGTGACTGATAAGACAGCTACGGCAGTGGTTGGGTCGCGTCGTAAGAATAGTTATTCGTATGCGATTACGGTACGCAACGCAAAGGCTGATGAGATTCGGATTGTTGTGGAGGATCAGGTGCCGGTGTCGCGAGATAATCAGATCGAGGTGTCGTTGGTGAACGCCGGCGGAGGGCGTAACGATGATGCTACGGGGAAGATTGTGTGGGAGGCGACGGTGAAGGCAGGGGAGACGAAGAAGATAGGATGGGGGTATGAGGTGAGGTTTCCGAAAGGGAAGAAAATCAGCGCGAGAGCGGAGGGCGAGAGCGGAGGAGTGTGGTAAAAATCAGTGTGAGTGCGGAGTGCGAGAGCGGAGGAGTGTGTGGGGAATCAGTGTGAGTGCGAGAGCGGAGGAGTGTAAGTGTGGGGAGAGGGCTTGCGCTGGTTGGGGCGAAGGGTTATTTTTGGGGACTGGTGGCTTTGGGCGCCGGAATCCTAACTTTCTTTATGCGTTATATTTTTAAGCTGTTCCGGAATGTGCTTGTGCTTTCCGTGTGCCTATTCCTTCCGTTGGTTTCTTACGGACAGGATCTCGATTCGTTGATGAACCTGAATGCGTTTACAGAGGAGAGCGATCTTCAAAAAATCCTGAATAAGAATGTATCGGTGTCGACTCAGAATCTGACGACGCGGGAGACGCCGGGGATTCTGAGTGTGATTACGGCGGAGGAGATTCAGAATAGCGGTGCACGAGATATTACGGATGTGCTACGGCTTGTGCCAGGCTTCGATATTGCTCAGGATAATCAGTTTATGATGGGGCTTTCGCTACGGGGTAACTGGGCGAATGAAGGGAAGGTGCTGGTGCTGTTCGATGGCCAGCCGATGAATGATCTGCTGTACCAGACGGTGGCGATGGGGAACCGGTTTCCGGTGGATGGGATTGAGCGGATCGAGATTATACGCGGGCCGGGGTCTGCTATTTATGGTGGATCGGCTGAGTACGGTGTGATCAATATTATTACGAAGGCAGCGGAGAGTTTGAACGGCGTGGCGTTGAGCGGCACAGCAGGGTTTCATTCGGACGCTGTGGGACGTACCAACGGTACGATTATGGCGGCTCAGAAGTTTGAGCGCGCTGCGTGGGACCTTACGGTGTTTAAGGGTAACGGTATTGTGAGCGATGGTCGTTACCAGGATTTGTATGAGGAAGCGGAGGTTCAGAATCTGGCTAAGGTTTCGGAGGCTGATCCAACGACGATCAATCTGGGTGTTCGTTATGGTAATCTACACTTCCGTACGATGTATGATGCGTTCACGGTGTCGGATCCATTCAAGTTTACAAAGAACACGAGTTATTTTGCCGATGTGCGGTATGACTGGAAGCTTTCGCAGAAGCTGACGTTGTCGCCGGAGCTTCGTTATTTTTATCAGAAGCCGTGGCAGTTCGGGCCGCGCGATACGGACGAGGATGAGTTCAGAGCCCGCGCGGTGCGGAGCATGGGGCAGGTGAGCGGCTCGTATACTTTTTCGCGTAAGGCGAGTCTTGTGTTCGGTGGGATGTATTTTCATGACGAGGGTACTGATGAGCTGGATCAGGCATTGTTCGGCTCTTCGCGCACGATACAACTTGAGAACTATGCGTTCTTTGCGCAAGGGCTTTTTAAACACCGTTTGGCAAATGCTACGGTGGGTGTGCGTTATGAAAAGAATAACCGTTATGGTGGCGCTTTTGTGCCGCGCATCGCTTTGACGAAGAAGATCGAGAATTTCCATTTCAAGGTTTTGTACAGTCAGGCGTTCCGTGCGCCTTCGATTCAAAATATAAATCTGGCGCTTACGGGTAAGGTTAATCCGGAGAAGTCGGATGTGTTCGAGCTTGAGTTGGGATACCAGTTTACGCCGGAGATGCTTTTGGCTGTGAATGCTTTCAGTATTACGACGAGGGATGTGTTGATCTATGGTCTGGACGATAGCAACGGTGGTTTTGCCGAGTGGTATGAGAACTATGCCAAGAGCGGCACGCAGGGTGTTGAACTGGTATACAGTGTTCGGAAGAAAGGCTGGTATGCTACGGCAACGTATTCGTATAACCAGGCTATCAGTGGTAATACGGTTACGACGTACGCGGTGTCGGATCGCGATCGTCAATATGTCGGGATGCCGATGCACAAGCTTACGCTCAACGGAACTGTTTATCTGATGCCGAAGCTGAGTTTTAATCCGTCGTTTATTTACGGCAGTGAACGTTATGCTTACGGACGTGTTATTCGTGATTTTGAGAATAACGCTGAGCCTGTGTTGGAAAAGCTTGATCCTTATGTGCTGGCTAACGGTTTCCTGAATTACCGCAATGTGGTTCCAGGGTTAACGGTGGGGGCAGGTGCTTACGACATTTTTAATGCGCGCCCGGCGATACCTCAGGCGTATAATGGTGGCTATGCTCCGATACCGGGGCGCAGTCGTGAGTATGTTTTGAAGTTGTCGTATCAGTTGAATTTCAATGCGAAGAAATGATGAGAACCCTAATCTATAGTTTGCTGTTTTTTATGTTCTGTGGTGTGTCGGTGCATGCTCAGACTACCAATTACCAGGTGTATGCGTTGTTTGTGATGAATATTGCGAAGTACTCTGTGTGGCCGAGTCAGCAGGATGCGTTGCATGTTACCGTGCTGGGTAAGTCGAAGGTGTATGATGAGCTGATGAAGTACGAGGGTAAGGTTATCAATGGCCATGCGATGCGGGTGACGCAGGTGGATAACGCCGGAGGTATTGGCGTGCCTGAGATTATTTACGTGGCCGATGGTAAGAGTAATTTACTGGACGATGTTTTGAAGGCTACGCAGGGCAAGCCGGTTATGGTGATCAGCGAGCGGGAGGGTTTGTTTAAGAAGGGTGCGGGGTTCAGCTTTGTGGTTATGGATAACAGCACGCTGCGTTTCGATATTAATAATACGGAGTTGGAGAAGCGTCAGATCAAGGTAGCCAAGAATTTGATTAATCTGGCGAATACGACATTGTAGGAGATGCTTTATACGCTGGGTGCGGCCAGGTGCATTTGCTCGATGAGTGTGGCAAGTGCTCCTTCTTTGAGTGCATAGGTTGATACGCGTATGCGGTTGAAGCCGTGTTGTTGTAATATGTAGTAGATGAGGCATGATGCTACAACGATCATGTCTACGCGCATTTCGATCATTCCGGGGATTGTCATTCGTTGCGCCCGGTCTTTTTCCAGTAGTTCTGTATAGATTTCGTAAAATCCCTGGAGTGATAAAGGTGTTTCGATTTCTTCGGGAGACTTATGGATGTCGTGCTGTTCGCAGAAGATGTCGCTGAGGGTATCGAATGTTCCGGATGATCCGATGAGCGTGTGTGCGGGGTATTGTTTGAGGGCTTCGATGAGTGGGGCGAGGTGTGTGGAGAAGTGGTTGTTGAGGGTAATGATTTCGCTAGCGGTTATCGGGTCGTTTTTCTGGAATTGTTCGAGGAGTCGTTGTGCGCCTATTTCGATGCTTTTTTTCCAGTGGATTCGGTCGTTGTTTCCGATGATGAATTCTACGCTACCTCCTCCGATGTCAACGACGAGGGCGTTTTCGTGGCCGATGTCGAGTGCGGATTTGACGCCCATGTATATGAATTCGGCTTCGCGGTCTCCGGAGATTATGGTAACGTCGATTCCGGTAAGTGCTTTGATTCGGGTTACGACTTCGGGGCTATTGCGGGCGTTGCGCATGGCGCTGGTACCGAAGGCGAATACTGTTGAGATGCCGGCCTGGTCTACGGTGTTTTTGAAGCTTTGCATTGCCAGGAGTGCGCGCTGTATACCTTCTTCGGTGATTATACCCTGGTTGATGCCGCCTTTGCCGAGTTTTACGGCGAGCCGTTCGCGATAGGTTATATGGTAGCCGCGTTCATCTGCTTCTGCGAGGAGCAGGTGAAAGGTATTGGTTCCCATGTCGATGATCGCGATCTTGTTTTTCATACGGGCGCGTGAAGATACAAATCCCAACTTCATTCCGGTAATGGATTTTAACGGTTGATGGAAAAAACGGGCTATATTAGAAGCAAATTCATAAATGAAATGACCAAACGAACAATCGAGGACAGTGTTCTTCAGGAAAAATTCAATGAACTGGAGCGAAAGAATTCGGAGGCGTTGCAGGGAGGAGGCGAGGCCCGTATAGCCCAGCAGCACGCGAAGGGCAAGCTCACGGCGCGTGAGCGTATTCAGTTGCTGGTGGATGAGGGGTCGTTTGAAGAATTAGGCAAGTTTGTTATGCACCGGAGTAAGGACTTCGGGTTGGATAAGGAGTATTATCTAGGCGACGGGGTGGTTACCGGCTACGGTACGGTTAACGGTCGGCTGGTGTATGTGTTTTCGCAGGACTTCACGGTTTTCGGTGGTTCTCTATCGGAGACACACGCTGAGAAGATTGTGAAGATTATGGACCTCGCGATGAAGAACGGCGCTCCCGTGATCGGCCTGAACGACTCGGGCGGTGCACGAATCCAGGAGGGTGTGGTTTCTCTTGGCGGCTATGCGGATATTTTCTATCGCAATACGCTGGCCTCGGGTGTGATCCCCCAGATATCGGCTATTATGGGGCCTTGTGCCGGTGGTGCTGTATACTCGCCCGCTATTACAGATTTTATTCTGATGGTGGAGAATACGTCGTTTATGTTTGTTACCGGGCCGAACGTTGTGAAGACGGTTACGCATGAGAATGTTACTGCCGAGGAACTTGGCGGCGCTACTACCCACAGTACGAAGAGCGGCGTTACCCATTTCTCGTGTACGAACGAGGCAGAGTGTATCCGTTATATCAAGACGCTGTTAAGCTATATCCCACAAAACTGTGAGGACGACGCGCCGCGGTTGCCCTATACGCCAGGTGATGAGAAGCGTCCTGCTTTGAATTCTATTATTCCATCAAACCCTGGTCAGCCGTATGATATGCGTGAGGTGATTACGGGTGTTGTGGATACGGACAGCTTCTTCGAGGTGCATCGTAATTTTGCCGAGAATATTGTTGTGGGCTTTGCTCGCCTTGCAGGTCGCAGCATCGGTATTGTGGGCAACCAGCCGGCGTCTATGGCAGGGGTGTTGGATATCGATTCGAGTGTGAAGGGCGCGCGTTTTGTACGCTTCTGCGATTGTTTCAATATACCGCTGCTGGTGTTTGAAGATGTTCCCGGCTTTTTGCCCGGCACAGACCAGGAATGGAATGCCATTATTACCAACGGCGCCAAGCTGCTGTACGCTTTTTCTGAAGCTACCGTGCCACGTGTTACGGTGATTACGCGGAAGGCTTATGGCGGTGCATACGATGTGATGAATTCGAAGCACATCGGTGCCGATCTTAACTACGCCTGGCCTACCGCCGAGATTGCCGTGATGGGGGCCAAAGGAGCCGCGGAGATTATTTTCAAGAAGGAGATTTCTGAGGCGTCCGATAAGGAAGCAAAACTGAACGAGAAGGTTGACGAGTATACGCGGAAGTTCGCGAACCCGTATCGGGCCGCTCACCGTGGGTATATCGACGAGGTGATTTATCCGGATGAGACAAGAGAGAAGCTGATCCGGGCGTTCGGGATGCTGGAGAATAAGGTGGCGACGCTGCCGAAGAAGAAGCACGGGAATATTCCGCTGTAGGACAGCGGAATACAGCGCGAGTGCGGAGTGCGAGAGCGGAAAAACAGTGCGAGGGACTAAAGGCTTGAACCAGAATTTCGAGTTTTTGGAATTTTGGGATTTGTTTGGATACTTTGGGGCAGAAAAAATGGATTTTAACTATGGATAAGAAAAGCAGAGAATTTCTTTACACGTATTTGAATAATGCGTCGCCCACGGGTTTCGAGTCGTCGGGTCAGCGGATCTGGCTGGATTACATTAAGCCATACATTCATGATCAGATTGTGGATGTTTATGGAACTGTGGTTGGTGTTGTTAACCCGAAGGCTACGTACAAGGTGGTTATCGAGGCACACGCGGATGAGATTTCGTGGTTTGTGAATTACATTACGGAGGACGGTTACATTTACGTGCGTCGTAACGGTGGTTCGGATCATCAGATCGCGCCTTCGAAGCGTGTGAATATTCATACGGATAAGGGGATTGTGAAGGGTGTTTTCGGCTGGCCGGCGATTCACGTTCGTGATGCCGCGCGGGAGGAAGCGCCTTCGCTGAAGAATATTTTTATCGATATCGGCGCGGAGTCCAAGCGTGAGGTCGATGCCCTTGGGGTTCACGTTGGTTGCGTGATAACGTTTGAAGACGAGCTGATGGAGCTTAACAAGAACTGGCTGGTAGGCCGCGCGCTGGATAACCGTATGGGCGGTTATATGATTGCGGAGGTTGCGCGTCGTTTATCGGAGCAGAAAAAGAAGCTACCGTTCGGGCTTTACATTGTGAACGCGGTTCAGGAGGAGATTGGTTTGCGCGGGGCGGAGATGATTTCCCGTCGGTTGAAGCCGGATCTGGCGATTGTTACGGATGTTACGCACGATACGCAGTCGCCGATGTACAATAAGAAGGAAAGCGGCAACCTGAAGGCGGGTAACGGGCCTGTGTTGTGTTATGGTCCTGCTGTTCAAACAAATGTTCTCAAAATGATCCTGGAAACGGCCCAAAAACGGAAAATTCCTTTTCAGCGTCAGGCGGTTTCGCGGTCTACCGGTACGGATACGGACTCTTTTGCGTATTCAGCTGAGGGTGTTGCATCGGCGTTGATTTCTCTTCCTCTCAAATACATGCACACTACTGTGGAAATGGTACATAAGGAAGACGTTGAAAATGTGATAAATCTGATCTACGAGTTCCTGCTGCAGCTCAAGGCGGGGCATGATTTCCGGTATATTAAGTAATCCTTTCGGAAAACCTTACATCAATAAGGTTCAAAGCTTTATAGGTTCCTGCACACAAATTGCGGAACCTATTTTTGTATTGTCAAACAACCTTAAATGAAAGTGATTATGAAACGGATCAAGGCTTTATCGGTAGCCCTAGTGCTGCTGACCGGGAGCGCCTTCGCTCAGGAGAGACCGATGCACGAAGTTTATTCGATGATGGTCTTCAACTTCACCAAATATGTGCAGTGGCCTGACCACGCAGGTTCGGGTGAGTTTATTATCGGTGTTATTGGTAACGGCGATGTTTATAACACGCTCAACGGCTGGTACGGTGGTAAACCACGTGGTGCGAAGACTTATGTTATCAAGAAGTTCAATTCTGCATCCGAAGTTACGGATTGCCACGTGATCTTTATTGATAAAGCAAAAAGTGCTGAATTTGACGCTGTTAACGGCAAAGTAAAAGGAAAAGGTACATTGGTTATTACCGACAAGAACGGCTTAGGCGAAAAAGGTAGCGGTATTAACTTCAAGACTGTAGATAACAAATTGAAGTTCGAGTTGAACCAGAAAGCTATTGAGGCTTCTAACCTCAAGGTATCGGGTGCTCTTTCTTCAATGGCGATATTGATTTAATGGGTTGTTTGGAAAGCCTCGGGGGTTAAACCCTGGGGTTTTTTTCCTTATACCTTTTAATTGTAGATTGTAGATTAGAGCCGACCCCCTTTCAAAACCATAATTCTACAATTTTATGAAAACCCTACTTTACGTAGCACTACTGGTCTTTGTGACCGGGAGTGTAACAGCCCAGGAACGCCCTACACACGAGATTCATGCGGCGATGCTGTACAACTTTATCAAGTATGTTCAGTGGCCGAATGAAGGGGAAGCAGGAGAGTTTGTAGTGGGAGTAATTGGGGATGATAATGTTTTTAATACACTGAAGCAGTGGTACGACGGTAAGCCTAAGGGTAACAAGAAGTATGTTATCAAGAAGCTTTCATCGGCTGCTGAGTCTGCAGACTGCCACGTGGTATATGTAGGCAAATCGAAGAACAGAGACTTTGATCAGGTCAAAGCGAGTACAGCGGGAAAGTCTGTATTAACGATAACCGACGGTTCGGGTATGGGACAGAAAGGAAGCTGTATCAATTTTAAGGTGGTAGACGGCAAGCTTAAGTTTGAATTGAATCAGGCGGTAGTGTCGGGTTCGAGTCTTAAGGTTTCGAGTCAACTGAGTAGTATGGCTATTTTAATTTAGCACTTGATAAATCCGGGTAGAATTTTTCTGCGGCTTTGGTCGTTTAATATAAGGCGATGAAGGAAAGCCAGGAAGATATGAAGGAGAGAGAAGGGATGTTTCGGGAGCTTGTAGAGCATACGGACGATATTATACTCGTAGCAGATGAAGGTTTCGTGATTCGTTATGTCACATCATCTGTTCAGCGTGTATTCGGAGTTTCGTCGGATTCTATACAAGGAGAAGATATTCGGAGGTTTGTCGATCCTGCGAAGTTAACGGGTTGGATCTCGTTACTGCAGGGAGAGTCTCACGCGCTGATCGACGAGCTGGTACAGGAGACGAATGGTGAGACATTTTACTTTGACGCGCATATTTTAAAGTTGGCCGATGATTATCCTATAAAGGGTATAATTGTCAAGCTTCACGACGTGACTGATAAGAAACGTAAGGAGCAAGAGCTGATACGATCGAATCAACAACTGGATCAGGTGATCTATAAAACGACACACGATCTGAAAGCGCCGCTGATGTCGGCCCTCGGGCTTGTCAATATAGCGGAGCAGGCGCCTGCCGGAGAGCAGGGGCAATATATAGGAATGATAAAGAAGAGCTTGCAGCGGCTCGATTTGTTTCTGGACGAGGTGAATCACTTTTTCCGTAACGAAAAGCTGGCGCTGCAACGTGAACGAGTATATATCGATCAACTGCTTCAGGCGGAACAGGAAGATCTCAAGAATCTATATCCGGGCAATACGATTGCCATTGAGGTACGGATCGCTGAAAATGCCGAGTTGTTTACGGACCGTGTTCGTATCAAGACTATTGTTACCAATATTCTTTCGAACGCGATCAAATACAGGGATGTATATAAGGCGAATCCATTCATCAAAATTACTGTACAAGTAGCGGAGGATTTTTGTGATATTTGTTTTGAAGATAATGGTATAGGTATTGATCCTGTTAACCAGGAAAAGATTTTCGATCTTTTCTACCGGGCTACGGATCAATCGCATGGCAGCGGTCTGGGATTGTTTTTGGTGAAGGATACTGTAGAGCGACTCAAGGGCACGATACGTGTGGAGTCGGCATTAGGTGTCGGAACAATTTTTCAGGTACGCATACCGAATCAGCTACATCATCAACCGGTAGAGGTTGGTTAGAATAGATATTGAAGATATGCGCACGAGGTGGCAGAGTTTTTATAGAGAGGGTCTTTTCTCTGTTTGCTTTGTGCGCTTTTTCAGACATTAACCAGGGCTCGGAAGGAGCCTATTGGAACGGTATAACGCACGGGGTCACAGAGTTTTTATAGAGAGGGTCTTTTCTTTGTGTGCTCTGTGCGTTTATTTTTTTAACGCGGTTGTCTACCTTTAATGGATGGATATCCGATCGTTCCGCGACCAGATGGGTGTTACTTTTTCTTTTCCGTTTCCACCTATGCGGATCATTTCTCTTGTTCCCTCACAAACTGAACTTCTTGCCGATCTAGGACTTGCCGACGCCGTTGTTGGTATTACCAAGTTTTGTATTCACCCGGAGGCCTGGCGTAAGCAGAAGGTTATTGTTGGTGGTACGAAGAATTTTCATTTCGATGTTATCGATTCATTGAAGCCTGATCTTATTCTCGGTAATAAGGAGGAGAATTATGAGGCAGGAATTATGACGTTGCGTGAGCGCTACCCGGTGTGGATGAGCGATATTGTTTCGCTAGCCGATGCGTTGGGAATGATCCGTTCTGTGGCAATGCTCACGGGGCGTGAAGATGTGGGGCATGCGCTGGCTGAGCGTATCGAACACGGGTTTGCTTCTGCTCCGGTATTTCAAGGTCAGCGTGTTCTTTATCTGATCTGGCGTGATCCCTGGATGGCAGCAGGGACTGGTACGTTTATCGATACGATGCTGCGACAGCTCAGGCTGGAGAATGTTGTTACGGAAGTCAGGTACCCCGAGCTTTCGGTTGAGGTTCTGCGGGCATTGAACCCGGCGTATGTTTTTCTTTCGTCAGAGCCGTATCCGTTTCGGGAGAAACATGTTGACGAGGTGCGTTCAGCGTTACCGTTAGCGAAGATTATGCTGGTAGACGGCGAGATGTTTTCGTGGTATGGCAGCCGGTTGCTGTATGCGCCAGACTATTTCAGGAGCCTGGCGCTTTGAGCTTTGTTGTTATATGGTTTCGATGGTGAAGCCGAATGCGCGCATGTCGTTCCAGAAGTTCGGATATGATTTGCGTACAACTTCCTGCTCTTCGATGTCTACGTCCATGATTGTAGCCAGTGGGGCGAAGGCCATGGCCATACGGTGGTCTTTGTAGGTGTTGAACGATGCCGATACGGGCAGTGCTTTTGACGGCACGAGTGTCCAGTGTTCGGTGTCGTGCTCGATGAGTTGGGCGCCGATTTTTGCGAGTTCGTTTTGCAGGGCGGCGATGCGGTCTGTTTCTTTTATGCGGAGGCTTTCGAGGCCAGTGAATTTTCCGGTTACTCCTTTTGCTGCGCAGACTACGGCTACGGTTTGCGCCAGGTCAGGGCAGTGTGTGAAGTCCCAGGTTATTTCTTTTTGTGTTTCGGTTTTGGTTAGTACGAGCAGGTCTTGCTCGAATGTTGCTTTTACGCCGAGTTGCTGCATGATTGCCACGATTGCGCTATCGCCTTGCAGTGACTGTGTGAAGAGTTTCGGCAGCTTTATTTCGGCGGTTTGTGCCAGTGCCGCAAATGATAGCCAGTAGCTTGTTGCAGACCAGTCTGACTCGACTGTGAAGTCACTTGGTGTGTATTTTTGATGTGGTATTGTTATGGTGCTGCCTACGAATGTGCTGCCTGCGCCGAAGTGCTTCATGATGGCTGCTGTCATTTCTATGTAGGGGCGGCTACCGATTTTGCCTTCGAGTTCGAGGGTGAGTCCTTGCGGCAGCATGGGGGCTACCATCATCAATGCGGATATGTACTGGCTGCTGATGTCGCCGCGTACCCTTAGGGTTGTTGTTTTTTGTCCAGCGAATGCGTTGATGCTGTGTGGTGGGTATCCTTCTTTGCCGAGGTATGTGATATCAGCTCCTAACAGACGTAAGGCGTCAACGAGTATGCCTATTGGTCTTTCCTGCATGCGGTGTGTGCCGGTCATGGTTTTCTGCTGATTGGTAACGGTGAAGTATGCGGTCAGGAAACGCATGGTTGTGCCTGCATCTTCTACGTCGATGGTCTGGTCTTTTGAGTTGACCAGTCGGAGCATAAGTTGAGTATCGTTGGCGTCGGATAGATTATGAAGGCTGGCGGTTGCGCCAGCGAGTGCGTTTATGATAAGCGCGCGGTTACTAATGCTTTTTGAAGCTGGGAGCAGGGTTGCTGTTCCGTTGAGAACAGACGTTCGTTTGATGCGTATGTTGGTGCTCACGATGGGCTAAAAGTTAATCGGGGCAAATTACAGTTTGTGGAAGATTTTTTTCTATGCGGTGAAACATTTACCTGTAAAATCCAGTTATTTTTAGAGTATGAGCACGACAAATAAAATAGCAACAATCGGGCTTGGGCTGGCGGGTGGCGCCTTGCTCACGGCTTGGCTGCTCACTGGAACCAGGAAGCAGAAGACACGGGATTTCATCACCAACCGTACGGTTACGTTACGCAGGACGATGCGTCCACAGCAGCGGAGAAGAGTTTTTGATGATTCAGAAGCCCACTACGTTTAGCAGGTGCGGTAAAATGTCAGAGCCCTTTTTACCTCATCCAGACTAATCTCTACATCCCATTGCGCTTTTCCGATTCCTTCCGGGAGAACGCACAGGATTTTATTTCCTTTATTTTTCTTGTCTTGTATTGTCATTGCTGCGGCAGCGTCAATGTCATTGTCGGTCAGTTCTACTTTTCCGAAGATTTCCAGTATATAGTCTGCACACTGTTTCAGGTCAGCCTGTGATATGAGCTGTTTGGTTTTGGCGATGTATCCTTCGGCAATAAGTCCGACGGCTACGGCTTCGCCGTGGAGTATACGCCGGTTTGCGGCGAGCAGATAGCTTTCTACCGCATGGCCTATGGTATGGCCGGCGTTTAATATTTTACGAATTCCTTTTTCTTTCGGGTCTTCGGTTGTGATTCGCGCTTTGAATTCAACGGAGTGTTTTACGAGTCTGAGCCAATCCTGCTGTGCGAGCGTACGTGTGCGCAATTCGTTCCACATGTCTTTGTCGGAAATGAGCGCATGTTTTACTACTTCTGCGAATCCTGAGCGGAGTTCTGCCAATGGCAGTGTTGTGAGGAACTGGCTGGCGAGTAGTGTGAGCGCAGGCTGTTGAAATACGCCGATATGATTTTTGAAATGGTTGAAGTCTATACCGAGTTTACCGCCTATGCTGGCGTCGGCCTGTGCCAGCAGGGTTGTGGGCACGAGTATGAAGTCGATTCCGCGTTTGTAGGTTGCGGCGCAGAATCCGCCCATATCGCCAAGTACGCCGCCGCCGAGTACGATCAGGGCTGCGTGACGGTCTAGTGCCTGGTCGGTCATGGCCTGCCAGATGTTGAGGCAGGTGTTTATGTTTTTATGTTCTTCGCCGGCAGGAACCTGGAAAACGGTGTGCGAGCGGAGCGCGGGCTCAATTACCGGAAGACAGTATCGATGTGTGTTCTCGTCGGTAAGGACGAAGATGGCGCTGTAGTTTTTGCGGGTGAGGAATGCGGAGAGGTCAGCGGCGGGGGAGGTGGAAAAGAGGATGTTATCGGGGAGCATGGACACGATTGATAATATTAGGGGATGGGTGTGGGGTAGATGTCTTTTTTGGGGCAAGATAAAAAGGATTGCGAAGATTTTGTGCGATGGAGGGATGGAATGCGAAGGGCGGGCAGACGATCGAGGAGGCTGTATGTTTATACTGTTTATTGATTGTACCTCCAGTTGAGTAGAATATGCTCAACCGGTGATCAACCGGATGGTCAACTGAATGTTCAACTGGATAGTCAACTGAATGTTCAACTGAATGTTCAACTGGATAGTCAACTGAATGACTAACTGCGGATACAATCAATAAACGAATACAAACTTATGGCGGGCGGGGGGAGGTCGTTGTGGGAAAGGAGTCCTGAACATCTTTGGGCATGCCGGCCAGGCACTGAACGTACGCCAGACTTCGCTTGTGCCAGGCTGCGAGGGGAACACGTAAAAAGCTTTGGGTTTTGCAAAGGTTGCCGGGAGGAATTTACAGTCTATATTTGCGCGATCTTTTTTTTGATTAACGCGTATGGAACCAGGTCCCCCCGTGTCGTTCGATGACACTTCAGTAGCATTTTCGTATAAGTCTGATGCAGCCCTTAAGAAGGCAAATTTCATTTTCTCACTTGTAAATCACCCGTGGATTTCGGCGTTGGCTACCGGTTCGGTAAAGCTGGCGTTGACGTTGCGGTTGCCTGTCGAAGGATTGATCCGGAGCACGGCATTTGTGCATTTTTGCGGTGGTGAGAGTATTGCCAAGAGCGAGGCGGCAGTACGGCAACTTGCCAAGTATGGCGTAGGTACTATTCTTGATTATTCGGTTGAAGGCGAAAAATCGGAAGAAGGTTTTGATAAGACGGCAGCAGAGATTGTTCGTACGATCGAGAAGGCTCGTCAGGATACGCGTAGTATCCCGTTTTCGGTATTTAAGGTGACTGGTCTGGCGTCGTTTTCGTTGCTGGAGAAGGTTCACCGGAAGGAGCGTCTTGATCCGGCGGAGCAACATGCTTATGACCGTGCTTTTGCCCGCGTGGACCGGATTTGCGCGAAGGCTCACGCTAACGGTGTGCCTGTGCTGATCGATGCCGAAGAGACCTGGATTCAGGATCCGATCGACGCGATGGCGTATGCGATGATGGAGAAGTATAATCGTACAGGCGCGATTGTTTTTAATACGTATCAACTTTATCGCACGGCGTCGCTGGGTAACCTGAAGGATTCCCTTGCTGAGGCTGAACGGAAGAATTATTTCGTTGGCGCGAAGCTGGTACGCGGCGCGTATATGGAGAAGGAGCGCGCCCGCGCCGAGGCTATGGGTTATGAGAGCCCGATCCATCCCGATAAGGACGCGACGGACAAGGCATTCAACGCAGCGCTGGAGGTAAGTATGGACAACCTGGCGCGTATGAGCGTTATGTGCGGCTCGCACAATGAATACAGCAACAAATATCTTACGGAGCTTATGGCGAAACATGGCGTGTCTGCTGAAGACAGCCGCGTATGGTTTGCCCAGCTTTATGGTATGAGCGACAATATTTCTTTTAACCTGGCTAATGCAGGGTATAAGGTTGCCAAGTATGTTCCTTACGGCCCTGTGCGTTCGGTTATGCCGTATTTGCTGCGTCGTGCTACCGAGAATACGTCGGTGGCAGGGCAGAGCAGCCGGGAGCTGGTGATGATACGGAAGGAGTTGGCGCGCCGTCGTTCAGTGAAGGGGTGAGTTCGTTTTAAAATCTGATAGCTATACGGCCGCTTCCTTTTGGGGAGCGGCCTTGTTTTTTTATGGGGAATGGGGGTTAGGGTGTGCGTTGGGGGCTGTGGGGTTTGGGTTTTGGGGGTTTTCGGCTATTTTTGCGAAAATTTTAAATATGCAACTGAGCGAACAGGAGATTATCCGCCGGCAGAAGTTAGAGGAACTTGAGAAACTGGGTATCAATCCATATCCGGCTGAACTTTTTGAAGTAAATGCATCTGCCCGGGAGATCCTGGAGAATTATGAGCGTCAGAAGAGCGACTACCGTGATATCTCGATAGCGGGTCGTATTATGAATATGCGTGACATGGGTAATGCGGGTTTCGCGGTTTTACAGGATGAGACCGGTCGGATCCAGCTTTATGTTCGTCGCGATGATATTTGTCCTGGAGAGGATAAGACTTTGTTTAAGGTTGTTTTCAAGAAGCTTCTTGATATCGGTGATATAATCGGCGTGAAGGGTTATGTTTTCACTACGAACACGGGTGAGATATCGATTCACGTTACGAGCCTGACGTTGTTATCGAAGGCGCTGCGCCCGATGCCTGTTGTTAAGCAGACTACGGACGAACAGGGCAATGTTACGCTGCACGATGCGTTTACCGACTCAGAGCAACGCTACCGTATGCGTTATGTGGATATGGTGGTTAACCCTGAGGTTCGCGATACGTTTGTGAAGCGCACGCAGCTGGTGAACTCGATGCGCCAGCATTTGAATGAGAAGGGCTATCTGGAGGTAGAGACTCCGATTCTGCAGCCGCTGTACGGTGGTGCCGCTGCCCGTCCGTTCAAGACACACCACAATACGCTAGACATGACGTTGTATCTGCGTATTGCCAACGAGCTTTATCTGAAGCGCCTTATTGTGGGGGGCTTTAACGGCGTATACGAGTTTTCGAAGGACTTCCGTAACGAGGGTATGTCCCGTTACCATAATCCTGAGTTTACGCAGATCGAGCTTTACGTTGCGTATAAGGACTACAACTGGATGATGGACCTGGTGGAGGAGATGATCGAGAAGGCAGCTATAGCGTTGCACGGCAAGACTCAGGTTCAAGTAGGTGATAATGTTATCGACTTCAAACGTCCGTGGAAGCGTTTCACGATGTTCGAATCAATCGAGCACTTTACGGGCATCGATATATCGGAGATGGATGAGGCTGCTTTGCGCGATACGTGCCGTAAGCTGAACGTGCCGATGGATGAGACGATGGGTAAAGGTAAACTGATCGACCAGATCTTCGGCGAGAAGTGCGAGCATCAACTGATTCAGCCTACGTTTATTACGGATTACCCGGTTGAGATGTCGCCGTTGGCGAAGAAGCACCGGAGCAAGCCGGGGCTTGTTGAGCGTTTCGAGGCGATCTGTAACCGTAAGGAAATTGCTAACTCGTTCTCTGAGCTTAACGACCCTATCGATCAGCGTCGTCGTTTTGAAGAACAGCTTGAACTTGGTAAGCGCGGTGACGAGGAGGCGATGACTCTCGATGAGGACTTC